>Ga0123342_1010382_pt1 | contig 10709 bp, 5 predicted proteins | sample Turbeawhitnodule_FD_89960 | JGI IMG/M metagenome (GOLD analysis project Ga0123342, IMG submission 89960) | Root nodule microbial communities of legume samples collected from Mexico - Turtle bean Mexico white nodule | ecosystem: Host-associated > Plants > Roots > Nodule | place: Mexico: Nepantla... | reverse complement strand
TTTATTGTGAGATTTTTTAATATTAAAAAATAGTAATTTTTTATTTATATAAGATGTGATTTATTTTTTAATTTTATAGTATATGTTTAATATTTAAAGAAATTATTTGAAATTTTGTTTTTTTTTGTTATGTTTATATTAATATAGTTTTATATATAGTTATTATGTTTATGAGTTATAATTTATTTTAATAATTTTTTATGAATTTTTTTTATTGTTAATTACATAATATTTTTGTTATTGTGGTATTTTTTATTTTTCATTTATAGAGGGTTTTTAATATTAAAAATAATATCTTTTTATTTATATAAGATTTGATTTATTTTATTACTTTTTATTTAATTTGTTGAAAACATATTTTTTTTCTAATTGTAATTTTTATATTATACATATATTTTTTTAATTATAATTTTTAAATCTACGAAATGTGTGAAAATTTTTCATTTAAAACAAAACCAACTCATTTTATTATCAATTTTTTTAATAGACAATGGTTAATATGTAAAATAACATTTTACACCTAAAAAAAAAATAAAAATTTCTCATAACATCTCACAATACTCACAAACTCCCATAAATTTTCCTCACACATCTACCCTAACATACCTCAATCCAAACACCTTCACTTTCTTCACACTTTCCTCACACATCCTCACACATTCACTCTCTCAAATCCTCACACATCCCCTCCCTAATCCAAACAGAGCCTTAAGCTCTAATATGTACCTTTCTTTTCTTTTGTTTGAACACTATAATAAGTGAACTTAATTTTATATTTATATAAGGATGTAAACATTATTTTAGTTAGCATCCTTATCATCTTTTGATCATTTTTCTTATAATTTTCTCTTAGTCATAAATAACTATTTTTTAAAATAATAATTGGTTTAACCACAAGTGAGTGCAATTTTAAAGAATACTCAAATTATAATTAGAGTGTTGAAGTTTAAATAGTACTTAATTTGTATGTTGTAGGTGAGTCTATATAGTAAAACTTGTTTGAGTTAATCAGTATTTAATGTGGTTTCGTTTATAAATGAATTGATATAAAAACTTAAAATATATATATATATATATATTTTAATTATTTCAATTTACTTTTTATTAAATTGTTGTTTAATAGAATAATTTTCCTTATAAGATTTTTTTTATAGTAAGTATGTGAAAAAAAAAATGTGATTATCAATCATAATCTTAAAACCTCTTTTTTTTTTACCATATCTTAACAACTCTTTTTCGCCATATCACGTTCTTATTGCTAATTATTACTAATTCTTAATATACAATTCAATACCACCCAACATATTTATTTTCTTATACTTTTAGTTTATATATTGAAAAGTGCTTTCATTATAAAATTTGACTATATGAAATGAGATAAACACTTATTTTAGGAACTACTGAAAATGTTTCCATTTCTATGTTTTATGCTAATAGAAAATAAAAATATAAATCAAATATAGTTTTTGTGATAAAATTAATTAAAAAATATTACTGAAATTTATACAAGTGATAAAAACTTAAAGATATAAAATTAATGATAAATATTTTGTATTAATTATTAAAATATTACAATTAAATAATAGGAACTTCTAAATTTTATCAAAATAAAAGTAAAATTTTTAGTAAAAAAAGAATTTTAAAACTAGATTACTTTTTATTTAAAATTGTGATTATAACTATAAAATAAAAGCATTTTATTTTTTATGGATAGTTTTAATGAAAATTAAAAAGTTAATTAATGAATATAAAGATAGAAAGGTAGGAGAGGTGAAAATAGTATATAAAAAAAATTTACAATACACAACCTTTAAGATTGTTATAAATAAAAAAAGATTATAATAAATAGGTATAAAATATTTCAATTTTATTTAAAAATGCTTTCTATTTTTATACGCAATTATTTTAGATAATAAAAACTAAAAAGTAGATTAACAAATATAAAAATGTAAAAGGCAAGAGAGATAAAAAAAATGTATAACAAGAAATAGTTGCAAAATATAATTATCATTATTAATTGTTATAAATTAAGGATACTGAAACACGATCTATATATTATATTTAATTTAATTATCATAAATTTTAATTATATAAAAGTTATTATTGTATAAAAGAAAAATATCTTAAAACTGAGTCTTGATAAAAAAATAAAGAAGAAGAAGAAAGTAGGTATGCAAATACCGTACCCCTCGTAAAACTGAGAGAATTGGGTTTATTGCTGCGAAATTCCGGAAACATCCCCTTCCGTGCTAAAGCAACCCTTCTCAGTGAAGTCACTGTTTGCTTCTTTTTCCATCACTCGCTCTCACTCGTTCTCTTCGCTCTCTCTCTTTATATACATTCCAATTCCTGGTTTATGAATTACTGCGTCTCTTTCTTTCAACATGACTCTAATGACTCCGCCTCCATTGGATGTAACGGAATTATTCCTTTTTCTTTCTCTTATCAATTCGATTGCAATCAATCACTTTATCCTGTTTTTGCTTCTGTTGTTTTTCTTTTTTATTTTGCGGTTTTTCGGTTGGAAGATTGCTAGGGTTTTGACGTACGTGTTTGATTTTGTTGTGTTGCATGAAGCAGCAACAGCAGCCGCAACCGCAGGAGCAGCCGCTGGAGCAACCGCAGGAGCAGGATGAGATGCAGGTTCCTTACGGTCCTCAACCTATGGAAGGTAATTGTTGAATTGCGATAATGCTCATTGTTGGAGACTCGGTGAAGGAGTGTTCGCGTCGTGTTAATTTGTTTATTTAATCGTAATGTGTGAACGTACGAGAAGTGGCTGGTGCAGTTCCTTGTGAATGTTTAGAAATAGGAATTCGAGTGAAAATAGGGTGGCGTTTGTAATCAGTAATGAGACGGGAAATAGTTTTTGATGGTGTGGCTGGTGACGATTGAGCTACTTGCACTAAGGTTAGTGTGAGTGTGTAAATGTTGGTTGGGTTGAATGAATGAATGCTATGAAAATGCAAGAAGTGACCTATGGTGATTTTTATGTCTTTTTTTTTATTTTAATGGGATTAATGCTATGTGTCGTGAGGAGGAAGCATTGAAGTGGCTATGTTTTTTGGGGTTTGAGTTGGAGCTTTGTTTTAAGTGGTGCTTCCTTTTGATTGGGATGGATGGGTAAATTAATTTTTGGGACTCTTTCTTCCATGTGGTTTGTGAAATTAACAATTTTTTTTAAAGCTTTTTTAAATATTTGGTCTAACTGAGGAGTAATCACCATGTTTATTTATGTTCTTATTATTTTGTATAGTGTTTCTTTACTTTTTCAATTTCAGCAGCAGAAAGCACGAGTACAGTGGCTGCTCCAACAATGGATGATACACCGTCTGCAAAATTCACTTGGACCATTGACAATTTTTCAGAACTTCCTAAAAGAGTCTTTTCTGATGTTTTCTGTGTAGGAGGCTTTAACTGGTATATTAATTTCTTCTCCTATCCATCAGTGTCTAATGTTAAATACATATGTGTATGAGTGTCAAGTTATATTTACTATGAATGTTGTCCTCACTGACATTGGTTTAAATGAGCAGGCGGGTACTTATCTTTTCGAAGGGGAACAGTGTTGACCATCTATCAATGTATGTAGATGTTGCAGATGCAGCTAATTTGCCTTATGGTTGGAGTAAATATGCCCAGTTCAGTTTGACTGTTGTCAATCAAATTCATAGTAAATTTTCAATAAGAAAAGGTAACATCGCCGCGGATAGTATTAATTGAAAATTTCCCTCTTTGCCAAGTTGAATAAGTAAAGTAACAGAAATTATATTATTCTTTATAATATGGGATATTATATGCTTGAGAGAACCAATATAATGGTTCTGTTTGTGGACAGTTAATAATTTATGGTAGAGATTTCTGTTGCAGACCTAAAAATATAGGGGATTGGGTTTTGTCAAATTGATGCATTCTCAGAATTACTCATTTGATTCATATTAATTATTTGATGCGAATCAAGTTCCTGTTTTACAATTTCATTTAAGAAGCAAACTGATGGACCCAGGGATTGTAGTCAGGCATTAAATCCTTTATCTTTTAATTGTTTGCTTGATGTTATTGCAGATTATAATTTAATTAGGTATCAGGTAATTTGGTGGAAGGAGAGATGATCAATTGAAATATGAATGAATTGTAATTGATTGATCATTCCTGGATTGTGGTTTGGTAGTCTAGGGTAGATAACTGACTCTCTTGTGTAGTAAAGACTCTAGACCGGACCATGCTTTTCTTGCCAAGAAATTCCTCTCAAGCTGATGGCCTTTCGAGCTGTCTGACTGAGCTATCCTTTTAGAAATTCTCTCTGACTCTCCAATACCCCTGGGTTGTTTTTCGAACTATTGTTTTTGGCTTAGCTCAATTTTTATGTTTTTTATTTACAGGTTAAGCGAGAGTATATGAAAATCTGAGAAATATCTTATGATTTTATTTTTATATCTTTATAATGTTTTAGAGTTTTGTGACTGCGACTCTGAAGCCCAAGTGAAATCCACTATGCCAAACACTTCCCACACTTCTAATTTCCATCTGTTATAGGGACATTTAATTTTTACTGGAGTGGCAGAACTTGATGGGTCTGGTCCTTAAGGTTTCTGGATGTGTTTCTCTCTTTTCTGATTTGTTTGAAGTTCTGTCCAATTTCATTCCAACATTGTTACTTGTGAATTGTTTTTAATTATTTATCGTATAATATAATAAATTACAGAATAATAATAATAAATGTAATAGCATTAAAAAATAGAAAAAAACCTATTTAAAGCATAACATAAATATAATAAACTAAATAATTTAGTAAACTAAATAAAACGTAATATATGATATAATAAATTAAAAATTAAAATTAAACATAGTAGTAATGAAAATGTATAATAAACCATTTAGTAATAGTAATAAAAATTAAATAAAACATAATATATAATAAAATAAGCTAAATTATAGAAAAATCTAAAAAATGTATTAGTATACCTTAAAATCTTATGAGTGAGTAGAATAAAAATTTAATGTTTTATCATTCTTATTTTTATTTTAAAAAATATTAATATATACGTATAATAAAGTAATACGTACAAAGAATATAAAATATTATTACTCAATAATATATTGTTATATGATACAAACTAAATGTATACATTTATTTGAAATCTAATATTTATTAGAGGTTTTCTGAATAGGTAAAAAAAATCAGAATAGTGGTTATCCTGCTACTGCTATTGACTACTATGATCAACTTTATGTTTATTAAAGTATTATTAATTTTTATTACTAATGGTTACCCGTGCTTGAGATTTTAATTATTTTTCTCCTTTTGAACATATATATACATATATGAGTAATGAATGTATATGAAATTATTGGAATAATAGTATTGCCATTTGCGATCCAGGATTGACTAATATGAATAAAATTGGTCCCACTACCCTTCTAGATTTTAGCAACTATTATTCAAAATACTCTCTAGTTATTTTACATTTTTTATATATTTTTCAATTCAAGAAGTACTCTTCTTAAAGTATGACAACTAATCATGGTTTTGTCTAATTAGAAAATCTAAAAATGAAATTTCTTCTATTGAAATAGACTTTAAGGTCAGTTTGGTGGTCATGAAAGAATAACCATCTTATCGTGTTCTAATAAATTGTTTGGTAGAGTGATGTGCTATGATTTCTTTATGCTAATGTTATGTAACATATTTCTTATCTCAAAGGCAACATGATAAGTTAGTTGATCTCTTTCTTACACTCTAACCACTTCACCTCCATTACAATCACTATCACTATCACCACCACCCTCCTTGTCATCGTTGTTCCTTTTTCACCACCCTCACCTTCATATCTGTCGTAACAACTACCACCTTTGTTAGCGTCACCATCTCGTTATTGTCATTTTTTTATGGAGATCCCATATTGACTAGAGTTATGGCCAAATTATAGTCTATAAGTGGGAGCAAACTACACTTTACAAGCCATTTTTGTGAGGTTGAGTTAGTTCTAAATCTACTTTCTAAGATGGTATTATAACTTATCCTAATAAGATTTGTTGAACCTATTGTGCTACCCACTATTAGACCATAGATCCCACATTGATTAGAGATTATAATATATAAATAGGTGTAAACCTCACGACAAGTCAATTTTGTGAGGTTTAGTTAGACCTAAATTTACTTTTTAAGAATTTTAGTCATTGTCACCACTATCATTCCTCTTGTAACCACTATTACTATCAGCGCCACTACCACAACCTATTATTATTTGGTCTTTATCTTGGTGCGTGTCAAACATTGGATATGATTAATGCTTATCTTGCTTTTGTATCGTATAATATCTTGACAACTAAAAAAGTCCATAATGCTTTGGATATGCTTGTGTTGGGTTATATATTTTTTTTGGGTTAGGTGATGACTCTTTTATCAACCTTTGGGAGGATATTCTGTTGGAGGATATATTCTTTATAAAGGATTTGTCAAATGTGTTTGGAACTTTAACTTTCAGAGATTTCATGTTATTAAGAAACTAATGAATTAAAATATTCTTTTTTTACCTTTTCCATGTATTTATATTGTCTTAGGTTCGTGTTAAAGCACATTTTGGAAGGATTTTTAAACTTATATTCTGATTGATTGGAAAAAGCTGCTAGTGTTACTTTTTCTAATCAAACATGTTTGGTAATTTAGATAGATTAAAATCCAAATTTACAATCTTTAACAAAGATTTTTTTTTTTTTATGATAAAGAAAATTTTGGAGACTGTTGTTAAAAGCTAAGAAATTATAATTTTGAGTTTACTTTTGTTTTCCATTCTATTCCCAACCATTGTTTATTTTAAATACAAACCAACTACTAAAAATAGAATGTATGATCAATTGTTGAAATAATCTTTAAAAATAATCCAGTCTTCTGAACACATATTGTTTGTTTACCAGATTTTATTCTCTGATATTTAGGGAGTTTAGGCAGTTAATTACTTACTGTAACAATCACTAAGTATTTCATTCTGTCATGTTATTTTCATTTCAAATACCATAGTAATTTTGGATGTTACCATGTTAGAAGTTTGTTTTTTACTTAGCGAGTTTGTGTTAAGCTTGTTAGGTTGCTTCTGTTACTAAAACCTGACATGGGTTGGTAGAATATTGAAGATTGTATTGGTAAGATGTAATACCCATGCATATTAGTTTGACTAGGGGGCAAATAAAAAAGGAAATTATCATCATTCAGAAAAAAATATTCTCTCGAATTAATTCTCTGCACCAAGTTTATTCTACCATTGGGCTCCTGTTTACAACATAGGATTTTTATTGGTTCCCCTGAAAAATCAATATCTGTCACACAGTTATGTTGGATTTTTAACTTGTTTATGTAATGGACAATATCTTATCATCTACTTTGGGAACATTTTTTGTAGCTCCCTCTCCATCACATTTTGTTATTCAGAAAAATGAATTTGTTTGCCTTTTCATATTCCAGAATCTCATCATCAGTTCAATGCGCGAGCGTGTGATTGGGGTTTTGCTAATTTCATGCCACTTGCTCAATTGTATGATCCTGCTAGAGGTTATCTTGTGAATGATACATGCGTAGTTGAGGCTGACATTGCTGTGCGTAAAGATATGGATTGGTCATATGACTCGAAAAAGGAAACTGGTTATGTTGGATTAAAAAACCAAGGAGCTACTTGTTATATGAATTCTCTGCTTCAAACACTGTACCACATTTCTTATTTCCGAAAGGTTAGCTGATGTTATATAAATTTGTAAGGTCTAGTTTTTTGAAAGGGCAAGCACTTATATTAAAATTAGCTCATCTATAGAATTTCTTTTTCAGGCTGTGTACCAGATGCCCACGACTGAAAATGATTCACCATCAAGAAGCATACCTCTTGCATTACAGAGTTTGTTTTACAAATTGCAGTACAGTGACTGTAGTGTAGCAACGAAAGAGTTAACCAAGTCTTTTGGATGGGATACATATGATTCATTCATGCAGCATGATGTCCAAGAACTTAATAGGGTTCTTTGTGAGAAGTTAGAAGACAAAATGAAGGTACTGAGTTATTTACGATAGTTTTTTATTGTTATGTCTTGTTAAAGTAGCTCTTACTCTGGATACTTGTGTACATTTACTATGTTCTTGGGATTTCATCTTTGCCAGGGAACTGTTGTAGAAGGCACTATTCAGAAATTGTTTGAAGGCCACCATATGAACTATATTGAATGCATCAATGAGGATTATAAATCAACAAGAAAGGAGTCATTTTATGGTATGAATTTTTCCTTTAGGATGCTGCTGTTTACCACATTATTCCATATTATTGGACCTTATGGAATATTGGATATTTGATTACAGATCTTCAGCTTGATGTCAAAGGCTGTAAGGATGTTTATGCTTCTTTTGATAAGTATGTGGAAGTGGAACGGCTTGAGGGTGATAACAAATATCATGCCGAGCACCATGGGTTACAGGTAAAACCTGAACCAATGTGCTTTTTTTTTGCCTTTCATTATCAGGCTGAACTTCACTAAGTGCATTATTTTATCTATAAAAATCTCTTTATATTGATCTTCCTCTATTTTGTTAGCTGCTTTTGTTTAGGAGTTACTGTTTCACTTGAATGATTGCTGAAGCTGTTACTATTATCGTTGTTATTTTCATTATCTTGAGTGATTGTTTTCCTAGAATGTGATTGTGATTACACTTTCAGGATGCTAGGAAGGGTGTATTGTTCATCGATTTCCCACCTGTTCTACAGCTTCAATTAAAACGGTTTGAGTATGATTTTATGCGAGACACTATGGTAAAGGTTGGTATTTAGTTCAAGAACCAATAAAATATCCCTTGCCTTTTGATCTGTCATAATATTTTTTTCACTATAATATTTTACTCTGATAGAACTTTTACCATACATTTTTTCTTTGCTAGTTGCAGTTACAGTTGATCATTTTCTATTATAAATTATACAGTTAAAGACCTTTTGCTTATTATTAAACGTATGATGCTCCAGATTTAGTACCCATTTATTAAATTTCTAAAAGTAAATGCCCTGTTTGGGTTTTTCTTTGATATTTATCCACTAATCTTTGTTTCATAGATTTTCTATTGTGATTGTAAGCTTTCTCTATTGCTTGGTCCAGGAGTTTTTGTACCATATCCTGTTGTATACTTTGTTTAATACTTAAAGTGATGTGATACTTGAAATTTGAAACATACAGTATGGTTTTTTATGTCTTAGATGTTTTTTTTTTGTTTTTCCTTGATTGTTTTTCCCCCATTGGACAGATGCTATTGTAATAAAATTTTTCTCAGTTTATTATTCCATTTCTAATATTTTCTGTTACTTCTGACATCTCTATCTAACATGGTGATTGATTGGCATCAGATCAATGATCGCTATGAGTTTCCCTTGCAACTGGATCTTGATAGGGATAATGGCAAGTATCTATCTCCTGAAGCAGACAGAAGTATTCGGAATCTTTATTCACTTCACAGGTATCTTAAATAATGAATGCTATGGCCACAATCTTTTTTCTATGCAACGCCTGCTTTAGAACAGCATGCTATGCTGCATCATGAAACTACATTTATGCTTCTGCTTGAAGTGGTGAAATTTTGAAGTTATATGATTTGAAAAGAAAATCAATATATACTCAGCACTATTATAATACTTAGATGGTATGATTCAATGGAGGAAAATAAAAGCCTTTTTATCCTATATTGTTGTTACTATGTTTTTAAACAAATATAACCTAAAAGCAAATATTTAGTGGTAGAGTTCTGATTTAGGCTGGAAAAGACTGCGGGTAGATTCTTAAAATTTTGCGTGTACTTGCCTTCTCAATCCTTTGTTTGATCAAGGAGAAAATTTGTGAAGAGTAATGTTATAAATATGGGTTGTGGAAAAGGTCGGAAAACCAATAATACTTCAAGCTTAATGTGTTGCTGAGGGCTATATTCAAAATTGTGGCATCGATTAAGTCAGTAGGTTGGTTGATAAATGCAATGTGGTTCTGAAGAAGGTATCTAGGAGATAGAGTGGAGGATAAAATATATTGGTTGTTGGTGATGGTCTGACATGCTAGGAAACTTCTTAGATGTGGAATTTCCTTTTAGTGTTGGTTTGGCTTTTGTTTATACTTTGAGCCTTGAGCATGGTTATCAAACTTGCAAGTTAACTCCTTAACTCGATTGAGTTTAAGAGTCTACTGATGGGTCATGAGTTAACTCGTGTGTAGACTCGTTTTTGAGCATACTTGAACCAAACTCAGACAAACTTGTAGAATCCGTCAAACTCGTGAGTCGGAGGCTGAGTGAACGAGTTTTGGAGAAAAGCCAAAAATGATCCACACATGGGTTGTTTTGTTTAGTGTGTAGATTTAGGGTTCGTTTTTGTTTCATACCTAGACTATGTTAGTATTTCATTTGAGTTCTTGGTTTTCGTTCTTGCCTCCCCATCGCTCCTTGTGGCCTTGTCGTTGCTCACTGTGTCCTCGCTGTTGCTCACTATGTCCTCGCTGTCGCTCACTGTGTCCTCGCTGTCGCTCACTGTGTCCTCGCTGTCGCTCGCTGTGTCCTTGCTGTCGCTCGCTGTGGCCTTGCTGTCGCTCGCTGTGGCCTCGCTGTCGCTCGCTGTGGCCTCGCTGTCGCTCGCTGTGGCCTCGCTGTCGCTCGCTGTGGCCTCGCTGTCGCTCGCTGTGGCCTCGCTGTCGCTCGCTGTGGC
>Ga0123342_1010381_pt1 | contig 10710 bp, 18 predicted proteins | sample Turbeawhitnodule_FD_89960 | JGI IMG/M metagenome (GOLD analysis project Ga0123342, IMG submission 89960) | Root nodule microbial communities of legume samples collected from Mexico - Turtle bean Mexico white nodule | ecosystem: Host-associated > Plants > Roots > Nodule | place: Mexico: Nepantla... | reverse complement strand
TAATCAGGTAGTCTTGCAGATTTCAGCATATGTTCAACCATAGTACTTACCCAATTTACCTTAAGCTGGTTCATGATGCAATACAGCAGTATCAAGTCTTCCTCATGAAGTACAGCATGATTAAGCGTAGTAGGATCCTACAAGGGAGATCGGTCTGAACTGGTCAAGCGTAGTAGGATCCCTACTTTAGGTACCAGTGCGATGAAGGAGGCATTACACCCCTTCGGAATGCACCCTGTTTCCTGAAAAAAGTGCACCGCTTCCACAATGTCAGACTTAAAAAATTCCCAGCTATTCTTGATGAAATTGAAATTGAACCCAACCGCGCCCGAGCTCTTCGACCCTTCACATTGCCAAACAGCTTCTTTCACTTCTTCCTCAGTGAAGCTAGACACCATTCTTAAACTAACCTCCGCTGGAAGGGTTTTGAACTCCACAGTACCAAGATTAACTCCAACATCATGTGTAGCCAAGAATCTTTGATTAAAAGTATTCTTAGCTTCCCTACGAATAACTTATGGCTCTTCACACCATTGGTGATCAATCTCTACACCTTTGACCTCATTTTTAAGTCTTCTCCACCTGATTGCACTATGGAAGAATTTAGAATTTGTATCCCCCAACTTAACCAGTTTGCTCTAAATTTTTGTCTACAAAGAGATTCCACCTGCTTATCAATCAGCCTCAGTTGACTAAACAACTCCATTCTTCTCAACTGATTGTGCTCCTCAAGAAAATTGTTGTCATCATTAACATCAAGATCTTCAATCTGCCTCAAAATTTTCTTTTTCTTGGTCTCTAGACACCCGTACACATTTTTGTTCCATTCTTTAAGGTCGGCCTTTAGAAGCTTCAATTTATCTTTGAGTTTAGATATGCTATTCCCCTGCACATTATAAGAACACCATTTCTCCTTCACAAATTCCTTGAAACCAGGCTCCATAAACCATGCATCAATGGTTCTGAAAGGTCTAGGCCCCCAATCTTTTACCGAAGATTTCACCACTATAGCGCAGTGGTCTGAAACCACTCTCGGTTGAACATATTGCTTGCAAGACGGCCAGATTTGAAGCCACTCTTTGGAGACAAGAAACCTATCTAAACGGCTTTTAGTTGTACCATTTGCCTTGAACTAAGTGTATTTTTTGCCTACTACGGGCACGTCCACCAAGTAATTTCTTTCAATAAAATCATTAAAGCCACTAATCCTCTTTTTTTTACTAGAACCGCCTCTAACTCCTTTCCGTTCATCTTCTCTTCTAACAGCATTAAAATCCCCACAAAAACACCATGCCACACTTTGATGCAAACTCTTAAAAGACGTCAAAGTTTCCCACAGAGCAACCTTATCACTTAAATTGCATGCTGCATAAACGTTTATTACAACACATAAGTTATTAGATTTAAGATGCTGGCCTAGAATAGCAATAAAGCCACTTCCTACCACATGTTTATCATACCGAAATGCTTCTTTGTGCCACATAGACAAGATGCTCCCTGCCCCATTCACTCCTTCATTATGTATCCACCCAACATTACTATCTCCCCATAGCGAAAAACATTTATTGTCTGATACAGTAGCTGCTTTAATCTCTTGCAAACATAAGAATTCCGCACCCTCCTTAGCAATAAAGTGTTTCAAATAGCGAGCTTTGGTAACCCCCCCAGTCCTCTAATATTCAGATTGATAATAATCATAACACACCGGCACCCTTCTCAGATGATATCATTACTTCATTATCTCTAACCTCCTTACAATCCATTTCTCTGATCACCGCCTCCTCATTACCTGAACATTCCATCCCCAGATTTTTACTCGTGCCCCACAGCCTAACAGATTTAGAATCATTCCGTTCGACCCTCATACGATTATTATAATTGATAATATCACTATCATTTTTGGCTTTAGAGCAGAGACTTAACCTGGATAAGGGTCTTATCCCATTTTGAGTGGTTCCTTGACCTCCCTTGGACATCCGTCGTGGTTGTATAGAAGTCTCACCCAGTTCCCAAAGAGCACGTATCCTCTGGACTCTCTCTGGTGACTTGAACCCTTCCTTCACACCTGCATCTTCCTCCCCAGTGCCATTGGTCCTCCTTTCTATTAGTAAATTGTCCTCGATTCTTTCTCCACAGGGACTTTGATTATGGTTAAGAAGTAGGCCCTTGTCGCTGCATTCCGAGGGACTTCCATCATTGTCGCACTGCTTACCACAAGGAATTTCTTTTGTTTTTGTCAACGTATTCGCTTTTCCCATCGTCTGTTGAGGTGACCCATATAATATTTCACCTGAACGATCCTCCATCTCTCCATCAACGTCACCGGAGCATAAAGGTAAAACCTTCAAACTACCTGTCTCTCCTAACACACCCCCTGAGTGGCCCTCCGTCTTTCTATCCCCACCTCCCATATTGTTAGGGCCCAATAACAAAGATTTTTTATTTTGAGCTTCCACACCAAAAAGATGGCCCACGCATGTTTTAGGCCAAGTTGCCTTTGCACAAGATAATTGTGCCTCAGCTAAATTAGCCAAAGAATTTTGAATAATTATGTAGGCTACGTTGACCTGCTATGCCACTGATAAAGCTGCCCCTACATCAGACCTTACCTCCTCACGCATTACCTTATTTGAGTAGGAGGATCCGTCTTTTTGCTGACACACCTAATCACTCTGAAAACACTCCTCCAAAAGCTTCTTTTTTGTCTCTAGCGGCGCACAAACTTTGTCTTCTTCCTTGGTCACCTCCGGTCGCTGTAAACCACCGTCCTCATCACCGTTCTCACCCCCCTCATCACCAGATCTTGACGAGAAAACTGTTTCCTCAACAAAGGAATCCATTAAAGAAATGCTAACTGAGGAGTCGTAGTGATTCACGGGGCAATTACACACGCCTACCCCTTACATGGGTTCCTCCTCAACTAGAGAGATATTAAAGACTTGCCCATTAATCCGAAAGGTCTTTAACACCCCTACTTCACAAGATAACAAATTACGAACCTGGAAACGGGCAAATTCAAGGTTCTCCCATGATAATGTAGCATCATCTATGGGTACCACAAGCGCTACTTCTCCAACCACCTTTGTAAGGCATTCCTTGGTCCACAAAGGTATGGGTAGACCATAGCATCTGACCCATACCAATATGTGGTCTGCTACACATGCTTCATACCATGGTTCTACGTCCTTGAACACACTTACAAACCAGTCTTTGTTTAGCTTAACAATGTCTTCCATAAGAACGTCTTCCTTAGGTGTTAGGAGTACCATGTTATCTCCCATAAATCTAACTTTAACCATACTCATCCCCCCTTTGATAAGTTCTTCACATAATAAATCAAAATTCATGTCTTCGGACATCCATCCAACTACACTGTTAGCCATCCAAGGAAGAACTTGTGACTTAGTTTCAAAGACAGGACCTTTCCATTTCTCTTGTGAGATATTTCTAGCAACATCAGCATAAGAGTGACTCACGTTATAGGCCCTTTTGATATCCTTTCCTTTTTTTTTTCTCTCCATACCTCCTTACTTTTTGGCTTCACAGGTTCATGGGTACGATGTTTTTTTACCTCTCTAGGTAACACAAACTCACCACCTAGTTGTGCAGATACACCTCTCCTGTATTTAGGTATGTTCACATATAACTTCATATTGCCAATGTAGATTTGATCCAGCTGCTTCTCCAGACGAAACACATTTTCCACATCAAATAACCTCACAAAACCAAATCTTCTTCCCCATCTATTAAGACGCTTTGAGATGAATACTTCTTTCACCCTAGCCCATTTCTGGAATATCTTTAGCATGTCATATTCCCCAAAGCCTCCTGGGAAGTTTGAAAAGAAGAACGTAGAGTAATTATTCACCAAAGAAAAATTTCTATACTCCTCAGGTTTCCGCCGGTGGCCTTCCCTCCCCTTCCTCCAACGTTCCTCCCTTGTCCTCCTCCAGCGCTCTGTTACCCATTTTCAATAAGTATATTGATCCGTATTTTTAGTGAAATTATAGGCTCTATGTATATATTTGATCTCTTTCCCTTGCACCCGCTCACCTAGCTATCTTTAAGAGTGGGGAACTCCAACATCCTATCCTCATAATTTGTTCAGACTTATCATCTGGATTGTTACATATGTATATTTACATAAGGATTTAATTCAGTATGCAAATAGACAATACATTCAAATATTTCATATGTAAGCCAAAAGTGATTACATACGAATTTAATCGGTATGTAATTTTGGCGCCATGAAGCAGGAATAATTACATACGAATTGTGTCTGTAAATAAAGTATTACATAAAGAATTAAAAAAAAGGGAAAATAATTACATACAAATTATATTCGTGTATAAAATATACATACAAAATTAAAAAAATAAAGTCTTTTGCACATATGTGTAACAAGTTTCGTATGTTTGAAAACACAAAAACGTCTAAGATGAACCCTAGTCTGTGGAATCCATTGTGAAATAAAAAATCCATTTTGAAATAAAAATCCATTGTGAAATCGAAAGCCATTATGAAATCAAAATCCAAACCTTATTCTCAAAGCCAATCGAAAGCCATTGCCCAAATCTCCCCTATCTTTCCAAACCCATTGCCCAAATCGAATTCCTAATTTTTTTCAACACTGAAATCTCAAAATTGTGGTTTTAATTTTTGAAAACGAAACCCCTAATCTGTTGTTCGAAGGAAAAATCTAAAATCCCGTAAGGAATCCTCATTCCCAAACCACGCATTTCTTGCATCTCCATTCACGATTTCTTGCAGCTCCGTCACAACCTTAGTTTTTGCAACCACCGTCTCATTGTTGGAAGTTGAAAGATGTGGCAAACAAAGTTTTAGTGAGATTGGAGGTGAAAGAGTGTGGAACATCAGATTTAGGTATTTTTCAACACTTACTTTTAGGTTTTTCATGATGAAAATGGAATAGAAATTTTTTTAGGGTTTATTAAAATGGAAATATAGAAAACAATTTTAGTGCGTGTGTAGAGCTTGAAGGGCTTCAATTGGGTAGGTTAGTTCACGCTCTTGCTATTAAAGGATGTGTCAAGGAGAATATATTTATTGGAAGTGCATTTGTTGATTTCTATAGAAACTGCAGAAGTATAGAGAATGCAGAGAAAGTATTCAGAGAAATGCCTGAGAATAACTTAGTCACTTGGAATGCAATGATAAGTGGATATTCATATTTGGGCGATGTTGACATGGGATTGAGTTTATTTGAGGAGATGACACTGAGAAACTTTGGTATAACACCAAATTATATTACACTAGGTTTGGTATTGTCGGCGTGTAGTAAGGCAGGGCAGTGGAGAGAGGTTTGCATATATTTGAATCCATGAGAGGGAGATATGGAATTGAACCGGGCGCTGAGCATTATGCATGTATTGAGGACCTTCTAGGGAGGTCTGGTTTGGTAAATCGTGCATATGAATGTATTAACAGAATGCCAATTCTTCCCACTATATATGTATGGGAAGTTCCACTCAAGTCATGTAAGATGCATGGGAAAACAAAGTTGGGGGAAATTGCAGCCAAAAAGTTATTCCAACTTGATCCTGATGACTTTAACAACCATGTAGTATTTTCCAACATGCTTGCCTCTGCTGGTAGGTAAAAATTCTCAATTATGATAACTAAGTTTCCTTCTTGGATAGAATGGACAATTTAACCGGATTGTTCGATTTATTTTTGTAGAATAAGCTGCCCATCCGAGTCAGTTTCAAAAGAATTTACTTTATTTTCATTTTTCTGCATCTAATAGGATAAGGTTAGTATTATTGTTGTGGTGGTTTTCATTTTTCTAAAGTTGTTTAGCTAAAACTAAAATTGTGTCTTTCTTTTGAATTAATATTATTTATGATTCTTTTGCTAATGCTTGTAATTGCTAAATGCATATGGGAAAAAGCCACTATTGCTAGGAAGGAAATGAGAGATATTGGTATTAAAAAAATGTTGGTTATAGTTGGGTTGCATTAAAGAATAAAGTCCATGTTTTCCAAGCAAAGGATAGTTCTCATGAAAAGAACTCTGAAATTCATGCAATGCTTGCTAACCTCAAAGGGAGATGAAGAAATCTGGGTATACATTATGGTTAGATACGGACTTTTCGGTATGTAATACATTAGTAATTACATATAGATATTTTCGTATGTAACTTTCTGGTGTAATTATATATGAATATATTTGTATGTAATTATACACAGATTCTGAATCCGTATGTAATAGTTACCTACGACAATGTTAAATACGAATTTTTTTCGTATGTAATATGTATGTAACTATGTTTTATATACAAATTTAGTATCTTACATACGAATTTGTGTTCAATGTAATACCAAATTTTCTTGTAGTGAAATATGATGGCATGTATCCCCATCCAATTGATTCTATGCAATGGAAGAAATTTGACTTTGAGTTTTCCGACTTTGGAAAAGAGTCAACAAATGTATGACTTGGTTTAGATACAAATGGAATGAATCTATTTGGTAATTTGAGTACAAACCACAATTTGTGGCCTATTTTACTAGTTATTCACAATTTACCTCCTAGATTGTGCATGAAGTGAAAATACATAATGTTGTTTATATTGATATTCAGTCCATGACAACCAGGAAATGACATAGATGTTTACCTAAGTCCATTAATTGAAGATTTAAAGTTGTTGTGGGATTAGGGTGTTGAAGTGTTTAATGAGTTTGCTAATGAAACATTCAAGATCCATGTCATGTTATATTGCACAATCAATGACTTTACTGCATATGGGAACTTGTTAGGATGTAATGTTAAGGGACATAAAACATGTCATATTTGTGAAGAAGAAACTGCATCTCAACGATTGAAACATGGAAAGAATATGATATATCTTTGCCATTGAAGATTTCTAGGAAGTTAGCATCCTTATCGGTGGTTAAAAAAAAAGCCTTTAGTGGATATCAAGGGAATGATAATGCACCAACTCCATTGACTGATGTTGACATTTATGAATAGGTAAATAACATACACCACAAAATTGGAAAGTAAAAAAAGAAGTCATATGACAAACATATGGAAGAAGAAATCATTCTTCTTTGATCTTCCGTATTGGTTGAAGTTAGAAGTTAGACATTTATAAATGAAATGAATATGGAGGAGAATGTATGTAATAACTTAATTGGTACACTTCTTAACATTAACGAAAAGACAAAGGATGATGTAAATGCTTGTTTAGATTTGATTAACATGAAGATACGTGAGGAGTTGGCACCAATGTAGGTAGATAAACGTACATATTTGCCCCCAACGTGTTATGCTATGTCCAAAGAAGAAAGCATAAGTTTCTGCCAATGCCTAAAGGGTGTGAAGGTTCCACAAAAGGACATTCGTCAAATGTTAATAGCCTAGTATCAATGCATGATTTGAAGCTACTTACGCTGAAGTCACATTATTTTCACTTGATGCAACAATTGTTGCCAATAGCCACTCGTAGGATCCTACCAAAAAATGTTAGACATGATATAACTTGTTTGTGCTCATTCTTCTATTCATTTTTTTGTAAAGTGATTGACTGTGTAAAGTTAGATGAACTTCAAGATGAGATTGTTGTTATCTTATGTCAATTGGATATGTTTTTCCCTTCTTTATTTTTTGACATCATGGTGCATTTAGTTATTTCTATAGTCAGAGAAATTAGATTTTGTGGACCGGTCTACTTCAGATGGATGTATCATGTTGAGCAGTATATGAAAGCATGTCAAGAATCATTATCGCTCACAAGCTTCAATGATTGAAAGGTATATAGCAAAAGAGATTTTTAAGTTTTGTTCAAAGTATATGTCAAAAGCCAATCCAATAAGTCTTCCAAGAAACTCAAGCAAAAACGTTCTATAAGTAAGTGAACATGAGGTGTGGATATGGTAACCAAATCTCGTGCAAAAGTGTTGCAAGCACATTTGTTTATATTGAATAACTCATATGATGTTATGCCTTACTTATTGCTCATAAAGCCATTATGAAGGCAAACAGTCCAAGACAACCAGAAAACAAGGTGTTGATGGAACATAATAGGACTTTCATGTCTTTGTTTAAAGACGAGGTGTTGAAAGATTCAACAAAATCTGAAACATTGAAATGGTTGGCTAATGGATTGAAGTTTCATGTCCTTTGTTGTACCGAATCCGACATCAACAATTTTTCATTCAATACGAAGTCTTTGAATGAAAAAAAGTACAGTTCAAAATATTGGAGTCACTCTTGAAGCTGCTTCAATGCATTTCTTCACTTCAAAAGATGAAAATCCTATAGTTGGATCAATGTTGTGCTATGGTGTAATAGAATATATCTATGAGGTTGGTTATACTAGGTTTTTTGTTCAATTTCAAGTGCAAGTGGGTTGACAATAAGAGTTGTCTAAAAAGAGATGAATTAGGAATGACTTTGGTTGAGACATTTATCATGGCAAATCAAGCATCTCAATTTTTTTATGTAAAAGATCATTCTTCAAAAGATTGGTATGTTTCTTTTTCACACAAAAAAATAGTAGAGATCATTGATGATAAATTGTGTAATGTTGATATTGGTGACTCCTGTTCATTTACACCAATGATGATGAATAAAGATGACGATAAAGTAGTTGATCATGTACATGCAACCTGTAAAGACCACAATGAGGGAGTGTATATTTATGAATTTGTTATTTTTCATAAGTTTTTATATGTTTATTTGTATGAAATTGTGTAACAATATTATTAATGTTTGTTACTTATTTTTTTAATAGAGATATGGTCGATGATTAAGGTCCATTTACTTCTTATGTCACCTCGGTAAGATTTGGAAAAGGATCGATAGACCGAGGTCTCTCTCATTGAGACGTGCTAGTGGTGATAGGACACCACTCACTATAGATGTCAGTACTAGTGTGACATCAAGTCCAAATGCAAGGATTTTCAATAGCTATTTTCGAGAATTAGCACATGAGAAGATTTATATTTTAGTACCTTCTTGAGAACATGTATTTGAGGTCGATCGAAACATGATCTAGCATAATATCTTGATAATGTATATAATTTTATTTTAATAGTATATATTTTTTTATATACTTAAATCCTAATTATAACTTCTTGGTATTCTCATGGTGATGCATTTTGATATCCCTAATGTATAGACATTGAAATCAAAGATTCTTTGTTCGATTGATATTAAGTTTCAATAATTTAAGTCAAAGTTGACGATGACATGTTTTTGGATAAAAAAAAAGTTCAAAATCTTTATACAAACTACGTTGACATTGATGAGTTGACATTGATGAAGAAACTTGGCTTTTTTTTTTTCAAAACCGTAAAGATGAAAAATGGTAGTTCAATTAGTTATTTTTTTCAAGCACAAGGTGTTAGCTCGCACTTATTGTCTTTTTGGAGTTATCTGTTAAATAATCTATTCAAATATAAATGATTTTTAGCTCCTCAACTACTTTGATGTGCGATTAACATATTTTGAATAGATGGTGTATGGATTGATAAACTAAAAAGATAAAGGAGAAGAAGAGAAAAAATGGGACTGACGAGTTTTTTTTTTTTTTAAGTGGGGTCTTACAAATTCAAAATAAATATAAATAAAAAAAATTGTTTAATAATTTTAACAAAATGACATTGAAATAATGTATTTATACCTATATTAACCTCTTTTAGAAATATATGTGTAATGTTATATAAGCTTTTAAAACTTTAAGGGACATTTGCATAAAATAAAAAGACACTTGATGTATGTTTTAAAATGAAAGAAGAGTTAATATGTAATTTTAAAAAAACTAGACAAACTTTCGTAATTATTAGTGTAATATATATTTTTATGATTCAAAGTGGGCGTTGGTCTAATTTCTTCACCGGCTAAAGTATAAAAGTTCAGCGAAGGTGTTAACGTGCTTCTTAGTCTATTCAAAAAAATTAAAATATTATTTTGATAATTAAGTAAAATATCAGGTACAATGATGCGTCATAATAAATTTCGAAAATTAATTTTTCAATGAAAAAATATTTCTTTTTTCCAAATTGTAATTTAAGAAAATTGTTAACATAAAAGTACTATAAATGATTTTATGTCTATAGATCGTATCTTTCACTTCGTCTCTTCTTCTAACAGTTGATGACTTCATCAATTCCTCCCATGGAATTGGCTTCTTCATCAACCAAACTGCCCCGGATGTACGATGTGGTCATAAACTATAATGGAGAAGACATCCAAAGGAAATTTGTGTCTCATCTCGATTCTGCCCTCTCTGCTGTTGCCTTCACCACTTTCCTTCACCACCCCCAATGAAGACAACCCAATTCCCTTCCAACAACCTATTCTCAATCTCTGTCGTGTAGCAATTGTTGTTTTCACCAAATTCTATTCTCAATCTGCTTGGTGTCTTCATCAGCTTCAACAAATCATTAAATGGCATGAAACTTATTGCAGACATGTTCTGCCCGTGTATTACGAAATTCAGCCATCTGATGTACGTCTTCAGATGGGTGATTTTGGAAAAGCCTTCAAAGCAACTGCACACCAAACATTCTCAGGACAAGAACTGGAGCATGGCATGTCCCGGTGGAGCCACGCACTCATCAAAGCTGCAAATTTATTTGGATGGGATGAGAGCAATTACAGGTAAATCACTCACTCAATCACCATATTTTAAGCTTTCTGATTTAATTTTGGTAATACATGACATGACTTCTTTCATGATTG
>Ga0123342_1010380_pt1 | contig 10712 bp, 8 predicted proteins | sample Turbeawhitnodule_FD_89960 | JGI IMG/M metagenome (GOLD analysis project Ga0123342, IMG submission 89960) | Root nodule microbial communities of legume samples collected from Mexico - Turtle bean Mexico white nodule | ecosystem: Host-associated > Plants > Roots > Nodule | place: Mexico: Nepantla... | reverse complement strand
CCTCCTCCATCACTACGCACCATCTTAATTTGTCTGCCACTCTCTCTTTCAACAAATGCTTTAAATATTTTAAAGCAGTGGAATACCTCATCCTTGTTTTTCAATACATAAATCCAGGTTTTCATTGAAAAATCATCAATAAAGGTTAAAAAAATATTTATTACCTCCAACTGATGATATGTTCATCGGGCCACAAACATTTGTATGAACAAGCTCCAAAGGAAATTTTGCACGCCAAGGCTCCTTAACAAATGGTATCCTGTTATTCTTTCCAAAAATGCAAGCCTCACACAATTGATCAGGATGATGAATATGGGGTAAACCATTCACTAAATTTCTTTTGGAAAGATTTTGCAAACTCTGAAAATTTAAGTGCCCAAAGCGTAAATGCCATAACCATGATTCATTATTCACTATTGCATTCAAGCACTTGAAATCACCCATATGAATATCTACTGGAAACATGCGATTTTTTGATAAAAAAAGTTTTAAGAATCAAATTACCTTTTTTATCAAAAATTGAGAATTTATTTTCAACTATGTGCATCACGTAAGTAACCCTTTTCTGCCAGTTGTCCCACACTCAACAGATTACTTTTCATGTCAGGTACATAGAAAACATCATAGATGTACCTGTGATCACCATTCTTCAATGTAATAAGAATTTGCCCTTTTCCAATCACCGGAACGAACCTGCCATCACCGAATTTCACTTTTGTGCGAAATGAGTCATCCAAATCTACAAACAGCTCCTTCTGACCACACATATATTTGTACCACACATATATGATTCGTGCAACCTGTATCCAAATACCAAGTCTGGTTGTTTGGAGTTTCATTTGATGTAGTTGTCATTAATACTTCATGACCCTCTTCATCTTGTTTGTGATTACTATCTTCTTGAGCACAATTGGAAGCATGATTATCACCTTTTGATATGCACTCATTTGCATAATGGTCACGTTTATGGCAATTATAACACTCAACATTTGATTTATTATAAATTTCTCCTCGTCCTCCACGACCACGTTCCCCGCGCCAAGCTCCTCCATGGTTCTGGCCACCACGACCTTTGCTGAAATAGCTACCATGTTTATGATAGGAGTTACCAATTGAGGTTTGTACTTCTAAAGCCTGTTCAATTAGTTTTTCAATCTTATTGTCATTCATCCGCTGCTCATGCGCTCGTAGAGAACCAGACAATAACCTTACTGTCATTTTTGAAATGTCATTGGCCTCTTCAATTCCGGCAACAACATGTTCAAATCTAGGAGTTAAAGATCTCAAAATCTTTTCCACCTTTGTCGGCTCCGGATGTGTTTCACCATTGGTCTTCATCTGATTTGTCAAGGCAATAACTTTATTTATATAGACATCAATAGTCTTTGTGGTTTCCATCTACAGCAGTTCATATTGGCGTCTTAGGGTTTGAAGACGCACCCTTTTGATCTTATCATAACCTTTATAATTGGTTGACAAAATTGTCCAAGCCTCATTAGCAGTTGTTGCTCCTTCCTTCTATCTGCTCAAACGTCTCGTCATTCATCCCTTGATGGATGAGATACAAAGTCTTATTGTCCTTCTTCTTCTGATCACGATGCGCTACTCGCTGCGCCTCAGTTGCATTAGCAGCTAATGCAGACACTCCACTCTCAACGACATCCCATAACTCATGAAAATCAAACAAAACTCTCATTTGCACACACCACCGATTGTAATTTTTTCCATCAAGGATATGGACTGATAATTGGGTAGAGTTCATGATAACATACGCTCTCAGTTGTAGGATAATTGAAGGAAATAAGATAAGACAAAAGGTTGTAGCAACTGATTGAACGTAATTGCACAAAATTACAAAATTGATCTTATTCATTTTGATTTACTCAATCATATATATAATAAAATTTACAAATTTACAATATTACTGAAAGCTCTATAAAATAGGAATACTAAAAGGTCTGTAAACTAACCATTAATGCAATGCAATATAATCATAATTAATAATAATAATAATAATAAAATCTGAATTAATAACCAACAACACTTTTTTACTGAAATACTCACAAGGGTGTTAAACAGACTTATTTGTCTTTTTTTTATATGTAATCTTTTATAGTGTACTAAGGATTGGAGTATGAGTATGTAATCTTTTATAGTGTACTAAGGATTAGAGTATGAGTATATATGTTACTTCCATTTTTATTCATATTTTTTGTTGTTGATAAAAAAAATAAACACCATAAGAACACAAATATTTATGGTTGATTCATAGCTTTAAGATTTACATGTATCAAAATAGATTAATTTTAAATAAATTATAGATATAAATAAGTTATGTTTTAAAATATGGATTTAAATAGAAAAAAAAATCATGTTTTAAATTACAATTCATTTTTTGATTCATTTTTAATATTAAAAATGGTATTTTAATATATAATTGTTATTACACGCGCGCGCGTTTTTTCTGAGTTTTCCATAGGGACTTTATTTTATTTACAATGTTAATAAGAGACTTAAATCAATTTTTATTTAAACAAAAGTTAATTGAAATCTTAATTAAGAGATTACATAATCTCTATTGAGAACTTAACTAAAATGCATTTTTTTTTTCTATTTTCAAGTTCACGTTGATACCTTCATCAAAGAAATCGAATTTAATATTATATGACCCAGTGAGTTTCTGGTATGCACTATTATTCAGAAATTTTGACATGATTCAATCGTTATATACTGAGACAGATTTCAGAACTAACAATTCCTATTTTTAGGATATGACATGTTTTTCTTCGGGGAGTACAGACTCAACAAATATATATATAGCATGTCAAAGTTAAGAAATAGTACAGCACAGACGCAGATACAAACGCTTCAAAGGAATTCCCGAAAATAGAAAAAAGCAGTTAGAAAATTTATTACATGCTCAAAAATCTAGCTATCTACTAACTGTATCAGTTTTAACTATTTTGAAAAGAAAAAAAACATAAAGGTTTGACCATTTGGGAGAAATTGATTGTTCCTTCGTAATACGATGTATAATATTTCATACAGACCTTGGTGCTCACAGTTATTACCTGGGCTTAAGATAACGAAAGGAATTGTTGTTTGTAGTGTTTATAAGTTGTTTTTGGCAATTAGAATATGAAACTAATTATTATTTAATAATATTTGAAGCCAGGCTTAACAAGTTAGTGCAAAGGAAGGGAAGGATTAGTGAATTGTAATTAAGAGAGGCATGTTTAGGTTGAAGGTAAAGCTGTAGAAGTGGATCGACACAAACAATGACAAGAACGTAAGATGGGCGTTTCTTTGGTGTGTTCACAGGCGAAGAAAGTTATGTCTGAAGTGTTTCTTTATGGGGGTGTCTTTAATTAGTTGTCCTATATATATCTGCATTCAATATAGATCAAAGGGTCAGAAAGGGGAATGGGATGCCAATTAAATAAGCAACAATGCCACTCACTCCTTTTAAAACATTAGTTAAAAATATTTAATATAATATATTGAGAAATATATAAATATTATTTTTATATATTCTCGTATAATTTTCAACTATTTTTTTCTACCTTTAAATCTTTAACACTGTCCTTTTGAAAATCAGTCAACAAGAAGATCCTCCATATCTTGTATGGGGATAATGGCTCGTTACTTCCCCTTTTAGCTAAGGGACTTTGCTTCTAGAGAATATTGTTTATTTACAGTGCCAAACATTCACTTCACATACCAAAAAATTAATATTTTAATTAAAAATATTATTATATTATTAAAATAGAGTGTCAAAGTGTAAGTTTTTTACTTTTTATTGTCAACAAAATCTTTCCTGTATAAACAAACAGGATTCCATGAGTGATTTCATTAAAAATATTCTCAATTTAGAGTATTTTTTTAAAAGGTTTTGTTAATATGTATGTTTAGAGTATTAGAGATAATAGTATAAAATTGGGAAACATTATTAGATAAAAATAATAATATTCGTTATATTAAAAATATATACTGTTTTATTTTTAATGTTTAATATAAAATTTTAAATACTTCTTAATTATTAATTAACCTCCTGGAAACACTCCTTACATGAAACTTGTTTTTTATAAAGGTTACCGAGAATTACCACAGTGTTTCAACAAAGCAATGAATTTAATAGCTTTAAAAATGCATCATCATAAAATATGATAATTTTTTTCATGACATTTATACTTTTAAAAAGTACATTGTTCGCTATTTAATTTTTTTTTTAGTCATTAGTACTATTTGTTTCCTGAAAATTAAACTGATAGTCTATAACAGTATAAATATTTTGACTTTTTACACTCAGAAGGATATATATATATATATATATATATATATTAAACATACCATTTTTTATTGGTTGATGGTGTAGAAATATTTATATTAAAAGTACATAGAAATTAAACTCATAAAAGACATGGCGTTTTTATTTCTTATGGTTAAACTTGTTAGTCTAATCTAGGTGCAGACTGTAATTTTTATTTTATTTTTTTGCAATTTCATTCAACTGTATATAGTTTATGCTACTTGAAATAGGTTGTAATATCTCGAGTATTTCTATATTTATAAAAAAAAACTTAGTATTCCCCCAGTTGTTATATAAAATGATAACATTAGTTAATAAGCAACGAAATAACATTTTTATCTGCATAAAACAGATTACATTTTAACTTGAAGATAACTCCAAATTTTTATTATACGAATTTATCTTTTATTGGTGGTTGTTTGGGGCGGGGAGATTAAACAAGTGGGTGAGGGAGCGTCTGAGACTCAGACATTTAGAAGGCGTAGAAGGCAAAGGAAGGAAATTGTCTATAGCAGACACGGTAATTAACATGTGTGAACTAGCATTTAAAAGGTATTACTAATAATTAACATAACTATAATGTAATGTTTATATAGAGGATCCAAATACTCCGTGTCAAAAATGGGTGATGCATTCGATTGGGTTACCCTGCTAGCTATATATATATTTAACGAATTTATATATTTTTGGTAGCTGGCCATCTCCAATTTGTTCATTCCCACATCGACCAACTCTCCCATTACTTATCTATCTATCTATCTTAAATGTCAGTTTCAGTACCATGGCTGCAGGGATTGCCCTTGTCTCCGTGACCAGATCCAAAATTTGTACCATCCAAACCCTAACTCCACCACCACCACCTCTTCTCCTCCCTTACCCTCATCACCGTCTTGGATGTGGAATCCAAGGGACCAAGAAGATGACTCCTGGGAGGTCAGAGCGTTTGCAGAGGACACCAGCAACATCATGGGCACCACTTGGCCTCCGAGGTCCTATACCTGCACCTTCTGTAGAAGGGAGTTCCGTTCAGCACAAGCCCTCGGTGGCCACATGAACGTTCACCGCCGTGACCGAGCTCGCCTCCACCAAGCCTCACCCATCAACCACCACCAGCATCACCACCCCATCTCCTCTCTCTCCCGCTCACACCACTCACCCTCTTTTCTCAACCTCTGTCACTCTCCGGACCCTCTTTCAAATGGTGGGGTATGCCTCTTGTACCCCTTCCCTAGCCCTAACACAGCTCCATTCTCCCCTCTTGGCCACACCACTAGTTTCAATAATGCATGTGTTGAATCTCCCTCTTCTCTTTTCTCTCCCTCCTCTTCCCTTTCACACCCTCCAATGAGGGTCCCAACTTGCTCAAATGCCTCCTTTGATTTCGCAGTGGCGCAGCCTGCCACAGGCAGGAGGAACGCTTTCTCTTCTTATTCTGGGAAAATGGAACACGAACCCGCAACCTCCTCCGCTCATCATGCCCAACACGAGGAGCTTGATCTAGAGCTCCGTCTGGGAAATAGATCAACATCAACGTCATGAGAAAACGATTGGTTTATTTTTTATTGTTTTGTGAACCACGTGAGGTGCCTGTGAGGAAAGATCAAAGTCCAAACTCCAAAGAAAAGAGACCTTATGTGCTTGTGCTTTGCTCTCTTTTACAGTATGTGGTGAGAGATAGATGACTGAGAGAACTACTGTAATTTATTTTTTGAAGACACCATGTACAACTCTCGTATATTATAGCTGAAGTTCTGATGGATCTTTTGGTTGAATATAATTTTATTTCATCTTGCTCAATTTTTTTGTAAGGATCCCAGTTCTTGATTCATTCGTTTTGTTAGTATGTGGTTGTTTTGCGAAAGCTGCACCTGAAGGAGCTATATGGTGGGAGGGGATTGGAATGGAAGGAAGGAGAAGGCATCGCATATGTAACTTCAAAGAAAGGGGAAATGTAAGTTGGTACTGTTATTATTTTTCAAAAAATTGCCATTAATGTACTAATGGAAGAGAGATTAGCTAGGGTTTGAAGGACACACTGAAGAAAGGTTGTAGTGGAGTGTCATTTTCCGTTTCAGAAGTGTCTCAGTACATATATGTCTACCTGCTCATACATCTTCGAGGTTTTTTTTATATATTTTTTAATAGAGTAATATTAACATGTCCACACTCAAGCTTATGCAAAACTCCAAATGCATCATTTTCAATTTTTTTACTATTTTATGATTATATTATTTATGTATTTTCTACTTTGTACACACATATACAGTATCATTACAATTACAGTTAATATTTTACATTTAATTTGATACCTTTATTTTTTATTTTTATAATAATACCTTAACAGCAATTACCAGAAAATATATAAAATTATAAATGTAGGAGAAGTCATTCAATTTTAGTTCATGGATAACTTGATATCATCAATTGAAAAGCATTAATGATTTTTTTTATATAATCTTTAGAAGACTATATTCCTTGGAGCTTGAACAAGCATTTAACTCTGGTGTTTCGTGCTACTTTATAGTAATTGTTTCTCGAGAAATAGCACATTCAGGTTATTTGTGTTGAACCAACTATTATAGAATCTAGCATTTTCCTCAATAAGCATGCTATTTCTTCTGAAACGTTTACAGTACAAAATAGTAAGAGAAAGACACTTATTTTTTGTTTTTTTATCGGTAGAAGCCAAATAAAATTTTAAGAAAAAACCTTAATTTTGAAAAAAAAATGTTTTTTTATCAGCGCACAAAAATTGTGAGAGCGCTCGTATTGTGTCACTGTAATGTTATTCGAGGGAACAAATTCGTAAAACCTATTTCTTAATTTTTGTTTTTTTTTTCTGTTTGAATAGAAACATGTGTTTGAAGTTTGTTTGCGCAATCTTCTAAGAAATAACACTCCTTTGTTTAGAAAAATGTGCAAAATTCCTAAACACGAATAGCATAATAGGGCGACACAATACAAATACAGCCTTTATTTCTTTCAAAACTGAGATTTTTTACATTTTATTTAATTTATATCCCTATGACATAGAAACATATGTGTGGTACTAATTCTTGCAGTAATTGTTTCATTAGAAACAACAATGATATTAGCTTTAACCTTCCTAATGCTATAAGTAGTTAATTTTTAAGCCTACAATTTCAGAAGATGTGTATGAATAAGATAAACCTAATTAACTGAAATATTATAAGGAATTTATTAGAGATTGAAGGCTAATTGTGCGCTTTTTCATTTTTTATTTGCAAGATTTATTAAGCTGAGACTTATACCATCTCACCCTCACTTTACCTTTTTATAAAAGAATAAGGAAAAATCATTCAGGTGAGAATACCAAAAAAAAAAAAATTCTTTATCAGCAAATACCAAAAATTCTTAAAATCTATTTTGATGTAGATTACGAAACAAATATATGAGGTACCGAAATTAGTACATTTATATTTAAGACTAAGTATTGCATTTAGGATTAAAAAATAGGGTTAACTATATCAAATATGCTATTTAAGTCGGTCAAATCAATTCTAAAATGAAAAAAAAAAAAATCAATGGTTAATGTTGACTCATTGCTAAACAAATACTACAATGGTAAAAAAAAATTGTGTTTGTTTTAGGATAAAAAACGAACACAACTTATTTTTACATTAGTGGATTTGGCCAATGCATACGAGGATATAAAAAAGATGAAGATGTAGGCTTAATGGTTGTATGGATTAAGTCAGTGTAAGGGAAATATTATTTTATTAGGTTGAGTATCACGTTTGGGGGCGATTTGGGTTGGTGTTGTGAGTGGAATTTGGAGACATAGGAACTCGGTGACCTTCGATAGGGGCATGGTAGATGCGCTCGAGGTATTTGCACTAGTTCAGGTAAATGTTTGGTCTTGGATTTTTGCAAAGTCTTGTTGTAATTCCTTCACGTATCCCAACTGGGTTTTGAACCCAGTGGATTGTATGAGGCTGGTTGTTTAATGCTTTCTTGAGTTGCTTTGGTTGTTCCTTATTTAGTTGGAAGGTGTTCATTGGTCGGAGGTTGGTAAGGCGATAGCTATTTATGTATAAGGGTTGGACCACCCCTGAAGTGGTTCCCATTTATTTATTTTTTATTGCTGATAAAAAAAAAGGTTGAGTATCGACTTAACTGATGTTATGGTCAATTATGATGTCAGTTTAACCAACGGTTAAGTGAACATGTGTGAAATAAATTTATAAAGACATTTTCACAAGTAAATCTCTCTTTCCTATGGATTCCAACCTGAATCTATAGTGTTCTCCCATTTTTTGACAATGTGATTTTTGTTTTGGACAACATTTGAAGGTGATTGACAATGTGATTGTGAAAGGTAGAAGAAGAGAAGTGGTGTATTCGTTAAACTTCTTTGGTGTTGGAGTATTTCCGTTTGCGCGACATTGCAAGTCCTAGAGCTTTGGTCCCCATTTCTGTCAATACCAACACAATTGGTCGCATTTTAAGTTACCTATGAAACCCCTAATGTTTGCATTAGTATCAGTCTCTGATGCATCATGGATGACATAAAAAATAAAATATAATACTAAGAAATAAAACAAAGTACAACACATAGCACCACCACATCATTCCTGATGAACGATGTTAAGGTTTTTCAACAACGTGAATCATATTAAATTTTAAAGTAATTGTGTACAAATTAAATATATAATTTTTATATGAAGAAACTAAAGAATAATTAAATCATACACATGAATATAAATATACAAATGATAATGTATACATGACATGAGGAAGGTGTTCCAAGCCAAGATCAACTTAGGCCCACTTGGACTATTCCACATCTGCCTAAAGTATAAGGTATCCACTTGTAAACTATCACGTACCGAAGAAATAAGCATGTAGTGGGGGCTTACATGACTTCACCTTGACTAGATAATAGAGATTTATTTAAACTATAAAGTAGTTAATGTTTACGTGTGTTCTTTTTTGCATTCCAAACATTGTTTGTAATAACAAGTAAGAAAAATCAGAAACTGGTAAGGTAAAATGAAAATATGCAGTTTATGAAATGGAGCTTCTATTATAGTACTAATATTTTTAAAATTAAATTTGCATACGAGGCAATGCGAATTTGTTTTTTATAGTTATGATCAGTTGTCAAATACTTTTAGTTTATGTAAAGATTGATGATAAGGTGAGAATATTGGGATCTGCATTAATCATAAAGAATGACCCATTGAAGAAAAGCGTGATTTATTGAGCAATCACACCAGTAGTGTAACATTCATTTATATCACAATATGTTCTAGTTAACCTTAGTTGTGAACCTTTTTTATCATCAAATCTCAGAGTAATATATCAGGGGAGGATAAGCAGATTTAGAAAGTTTTTTTTGTTGGTAGACGGTGTTACAAACTTGTATGTTAATTTAGTTTGGAGGATAGCAACTTATTAATGGGATATGTCTTTTTCATTTGTGTCACATATTTTGGCTAAGGAACTTATATCTCTATTAATATGTAGTTCTATTCCCTTTATACACTTTTTACAGTTTTTTTTGTGTGTATAGCTCCATTCTTTTATTTATATTGCGATAAAAAATATTAGAATTATTCAAATTTTATTCTAATAAAGAATTATTGAGATTGTTACGTCACTTATTATCTAGCTTCTCTTATATAATCAAATTGTATTATATAAATAGAGTATAAATTTTACTTTATAAATTAATTTTGTGAGATTAAGTTAATATAAATTTATTTATTAAGAGTGATGAAAATAACTTGTTTGTATATTAAGAGTGTTAAAATGAAACAAAGATATTTTTTTTTGTCGACAATAAAAAATAAATAAATGTGAATCACTTTAAGGGTGGTTTAACCCTTGTATAGAACATAAACTCTAAGCTTCTCCCACCCAAACCAAACCACTATGCTAGACGCATAAAAACAACCCACTTGACTGGACCTAGAGAACCCACCTAAAAAAATTACACTTGGGAAAAAACATCAAAAAACCATTCTCATACAAATCAAAGGGTCAAGGTACCAGTCAGAAAATGAGAAAAGCACGAGTGAGACTTGACGATGACCCACAACCTAGCCTTTGATTGAACAAATGCAAACAGTTCTAAAACATTGACCACATCTCCATTAAAAATTGCATTGTTCCTATGCCTCCACAACTCGCTTACTATTGCAGTCCAAATCACAACCCACACATCATTTGCAGAAACGGGAGCATTACTCAGTCTGAATTGGACAAAAATCAACAAAGAAACATTGTGGGACATATTTAAAGATTAGGAAAGAATTTAACATATTCTTTTATGATATTATTGAAGAAATTTTTGTTGTGGAAAATCCAAAAAAAAAAATAAAATAAAATAAAATAAAAAAAAAAAAATATATATATATATATATATATATATTTATTT
>Ga0123342_1010379_pt1 | contig 10712 bp, 6 predicted proteins | sample Turbeawhitnodule_FD_89960 | JGI IMG/M metagenome (GOLD analysis project Ga0123342, IMG submission 89960) | Root nodule microbial communities of legume samples collected from Mexico - Turtle bean Mexico white nodule | ecosystem: Host-associated > Plants > Roots > Nodule | place: Mexico: Nepantla... | reverse complement strand
TTTTGTTTGACTTTTGGATTCTCTTCACTGTAGACCACTTCAATCTGCTAAGTTCACCACATCCTACTCTAAGTTAGTGGGCCCTGCAACCCTGCACAAGGCTATACAAATCCTAGTTTCTACGTTAAACATCCCTTCAGACCAAATAAGCACATTACCAACAATGAGGCAAAAGACTATGAAAAGTAAGTTTCACACATCTCAATCCCCTGCTTTTCATTTATTTAAAAATGAGAGAGAAGCAAGATAGGAGAAAGTAAATATAGACTATTATCTTATATCATTAATATTAATATACTTTATATCATACTCATTGTCATTTTTTTTATTATCATTGCTTATTCTTGGATGTTCTTTCATGTAATTTGTCATGTGACAATTTGTTCCTTCTGATACATGATGTAGTATATAAGATAGTTTTTACATATCTTTGTTTCATAGTTTAGTTAAAAAATTTAATTACTTGAAAATAAAAAATTTAGATTTAAAAGTTATTTTATTATTTTAAACTGAAAAATTACTTTTATATTCAAATGTATTAAATACAATCAGATCTGCTTAAAGAAATTGTATGAGTTTGGTTGGACTCATACTTTAATGATAAAAAAGTCTAGTTTCATCCGATCCTATATTGGATCAATTTTTTATTTAAATTAAGTATACAAATAAAATGAATTTAATTTAATATATACCTAAATTCATTTAGATTGTTGGTTGAATGGATTGAACCAAAATCAACCTACTTCAAAATGCCTAAAGAATTGATCAGGAGTGCCTCATTGAAATAACATGATATGATATTGTTCACCTATTGAATGTAGCTTTTTCCAAAATTAGTTGTGACTATAGCCAAGACATAGATATAAATACAAAAAAAAAACATGTCATGGCAGTAACGTTGTTCTTCTATTGCTTGACCCTCCAGGAAATTAACATATAGATATTCTTCCAGAACTATGTAATAAGACCAAATTTTTCAAATGGTACATGCAGAAGTCCTTCAGTTAATAATTTAACTTTTCTAGCAGTTGTTATACCACATCAATGTGTCTGAACCAAAAGCACACACTCAATGTGATCATCATTGTGTACGAGTTCTTGGTTTGAATTATAAGAGTTTGAACTAGGCCTTTCAGCATTTGAATATAGAAAGAAACAAGGAAAGGAAATCCAAGGGTGAACCACTTAATTGTTAATTATGCATGATGATATCAAAGAGTTAATTAGAAAAGAAAAGATGTGTTATGTGTTTAACAATGTTGCATGTATGTGTACTTTTGAAGGTTGGAAACAGTGGAGAATACAAGAAGGTTGTAGTAGAAGCAAAACTGAAGGTTGCCATAAACGGGTTTGGAAGGATTGGAAGGAACTTCTTGAGATGCTGGCACGGTCGTAAAGAGTCCCCTCTTGATGTGATTGCCATCAATGACACTGGTGTGAACTTCTTAAGCATTCTGTTTTGTTCAAGTTGAATGCTTTCATATGGTGATGTTGTTTTCTTTCTAATTAGCAGTACTGGGAAGATAGAGTGTTAAAAGCCAAGGCACTGGGCTTGAACACAATACAGACACATGTTCCTTGGAATCTGCATGAGCTAGCTCCTGGAAAGTTTGTTTTAGAGGGTTTTGCAAACATTGAAGCATTCCTCAATCTTTGTCACAAACTTGGTCCTTGTCATGATTCGTCTTGGACCATACATATGTTCAGGTTGGATATTGTTAAAAATGACTTTAAGTAAATTATTCATTAAAATCTAAAATGTAATTTATATAACTACACAAGTTTAACTATTGTAAAATGTAATTCTAATATAATTTATTTTATTTAACTTGTTTATTTATCATAAATTTTAATTATTTTATATTAGGTATTAATATAACATGAGTTCAATGTATTAATAAAGCATGAGTTCAAAGTATTATTAATATATATAAACTGCTTGTGCTGCTTGCAAGTACCAAACGTAGGAAGTGCGAATCCAAGTGCATTTTTGCGCCCTTTTTTCCTAAATCATGAACATGATCAAGTCTTTTGATCCTGGTCGCAGAAACATAGCCATGGCCACCATTATTTACGAGTCTGATGTGAGAACGGTCACATAATATAATAAATTTACTTTTTTATAATAAGAATGAAACATAAATTTTTATGTTTATTATTCTAACGCTGCTTAATAAATGCTTTAGTAAGTAATATGTATTTCTTATATCAATATAATTATTTGATATTAATACAAAATTATATTTATATAGTATTATGAAACCTTAGAAAGTAAATAAAAAAAAGTTGAAGGGTAGTCATGTATTAATGTTAGATGGTAGAAGAAAAATAAAGGGTCTAAGAAAATCTTTGGACTATTTTGGTTCAACATTTTTATTATTTATCACCTACTTTTTTATATATATACACCTTCTAAAAGTAATGGGAGTTTTCAATCCGTCGGAAATAGTGGAGGTTTTCAAAATCGTCGAGAATAGCGGGGGTTTCAAAATCGTTTGGAATAGCGAGAGTTTCAAAATCGTCGGGAATAGCGGGGTTTCAAAACCGTCGGGAATAACGGAGGTTTCAAAACTGTCGGGAATAGTGGGGGTTTCAAAACCGCCGGGAATAGCGGGAGTTTCAAAACCGCCGAGAATAGCGATGCTGGATCTTTCAGGGGAAAAACAAATCGCCGGTAACGCACTTAACGGGGGTTAAAACAGCCGGTAAGGCCAAATATAACCCCCGTTAAAATTAAGTGACATTTCAATCTCAATCAAATTCCAATATACTTAAAAACAAGAAATCCTACAAGAAAAATTGATATTAGTGACCACGTCACTCCACATTCAAATCTTTTAGCCTAAAATTGAAAATTAAAACTAGCTTTCCCTACCTGAACTTGAACTAAAAACTCCAAATCAACCAAAAACTCAATGGTAAATTATAATAAAATAAAATAATGAATGAAGAAAGAGAAAGAGAGAAAGGTGCACGGTGGTGGGTTTCAAGAAGATGAAGAACCATGAGTGAGAGTTATGTGTAAATGAGAACGAAACCCCTCTTTGTATAGGGAGAGGAACCCATGATCTGTTGCATCTTCACAACTAAAATCGTGGCACGTTCCATTCACTAACCGCCGAAAACAGAGCTACCGCCGGAAGATTGGGGAAGACTGCATAGAAGAAGGAACGCAGTGAGAGTGAAGGGCGTGAACCTTCCCTAGACGTGCGACCACGATCCTAGGTGTAGAGGGCAACGATGCGCTTCAAAATTGGAATAGATATAGTATTCGCTGCACTTCCACTATCTCCTCCAATGACATCGAAAATCGCTAGGGTTTTCTCACACACTCTGTTTTCTTTCGTTTCTGCATAAAAGTTACAAAATATTTTTTCCCACCTCTAGACATGGTTTGTTTTAAATCAACAAAATCGGAATTGAATTAAACCGAGAAGTTCAGTTTGGCGTTCTACAGAATGACATGTTTTCTTCGTTATTTTATATTCTACACATATATCACATTTACTATTTTGTTTGTCATGCATGTTAATTAATCCTAGTCGTTGCAATTTCATAACATACGAATAATTCACATGTCCTAATCTAGCATGCCATATATCATACGAATCAACAATATAAGTAGAAGATTCAGATTCATTCATAACTTCAGAAATGTTCAATACAAAAAGACTTTGATCACAATTTCCCTTTTCCACAAAAACATTATTACTTTTCATTACAATTTTGTCAGATTCAAATGACACTTTAACCCCAACTTTGCTTAGCAATGCTACTGAGATCAGATTAACTCTAATTGATGGCACATGTAGCACATTACTCAAAGCCAGAGTTTTACCAGATGTGTGCTTTAGAAAAACCTTTCCTTTTCCTAGGACAGGAGTTGTCCTGGAATCACTGAGATTAAACTTGTTCTTCTTCATCCCCCACACTTGTGTAGGAGGTAAACACATTTCTTTTTGCACAAATGTGTCTGGTAGCCCCATTGTCTACCACTCATTTACTCACATTTGTCACCAGATTTACTTATGAAACGACTGCCACAATTGTATCTTTCCCTTCGGCTAGATTTGCCTTAGGAGGATAGTCGTTTTTGGCCATATGTCTACACTGAGGTGCATGATGACCTGACTTTCCACAAACAAAGCAGTTACCATTTTTTCTTGAAAGTGGGGTTAGTTCAATTGGGACAAGAGAATTTATTATATTTCTTTTTGTGATAAGACTTTTTCTCGTACCTTTTTGGAATTTGTTTGTCGTCTATCACGTTTGCTTTGGCAGACAAAGTTTTGGCTTTTGTAGCAGCACACTCTTTCTTGTTTGTGTCTTCAATTATGATGTGGGTGATTAGATATGATAATGACATATGTTTGTGTTTGTGTTTCAGTTTTTGTTTGTAATCCGTCCAAGATTGCGGAAGCTTTTCGATCAAGAGTTCGGACATGAATTCATCCGACAAGGCTATGTTTTCAGCTTTGATATCTTCAAGCAACTTGTGGTACTCGTTTATCTGGATTTTGATGTTTTTGTCTTCGATCATCTACCAGCGATAGTAGTTTCCTATCACGAACCTTTGTCTGACGACGTCTTCGGCAATATATTTGAGGATAAGGGAATCCCAAATAGCTTTTACTTCCTTGTAAGAGTAGTAGACATCGAACAAGTCGTTGGATAACGTAATGAGTAAAGTGTGAATCCTCTTTGTTATCGTTTTTTATCTTTAAATGCAAATAATTAAGATGCAACCAATCAATTCTGCAGAGAGTTATGATACCTAGCCCCCAATCTATCTCATACAACTACAATATAATCACTCTAAATTTTAAATAATATTTTTTGTTGACTTTTTTAAAAATAATATTATGTTTTATTATTAAAACGAAATTGTGAAGTGATTGTTTATAAATATTTTGCTGTCAAAAAGATAACTTTCCTTCTCCAAATGGAATTAGTTAAATTTTTTTAATTATCTTATAATCGTTTATTGTCTCTGTCTCTTCGATTCTAGTCCAAATTTCATCAAGTGTAGCTGCAAACATCATAGACCATTGAATGTGATCCTTCCATTTCTTCTGTCTGCTAATGTTATAGCACTACAAAACAATAGGACTTCAACATACTACTGTACTTCATATTTTCTGACCTTTATATTATACTAACATCATATATCTCTTTTGTATGCTAATGTTATGGATTAACCAATCTTTTGGTTGAAGCTGGAAAAAGTCAGTTGGGATCTTCAGGGATTTCCGTGCAATTTAAAAGTTTTTGCTGTCTATTATATCTAAGGGAATTGAAAACTGTATGTTGTGTAGTTTTTTAGATTGAAAAGAGTCTACACAAACACAAAACTGAACACAAAACTGAACACAAGGGAAAATGTCCCTGTCACTCTTAACAGATACTCTTCCCCTCGAAGCCATATGAGAAAGTTTCTAATTTAATTTATCAAGAAAATAGTTCGTGAGCATTGAAAATTCGAAAAAGGGCAAGATTTTATGAAGTGCCAGATTAGAAAAAATCATAAATATAAATTGCGTTTAAGCATGCATATGGACAACGAACACGATGCGCAGTTACTAACTAGTTTCTAGAGAAATTAATCTACAAATAGTATTCAATTTTGATGTGAAGTAGTTAGTGAAAATTAAGACAAGGGGCTCTTTACCCTATCGAAATTAGAATTAGTAAGACTACTCTGAATATCAACTGACTCCTGGCGCCAAACCCTGCACCCCATACCAAGAGCATTTGATGACCTTATTATGCAGTACAAGAACTATTTCGCAGCCAATTTCCCTCAAAGCATACGGCAACTTCCTACACTTACTCGCCAAAACAGACCAGATAATCAAACATTCATCTCTGTTCCAGAAGTCCAGAACTCTTTCGTGACTTGGTTCTCACCCTTTTATTAGTACTCTGTTGTCCATTCAATTGATAGAAGGATATCAGTTCAAAATAGTGAACCTTGAAAAATGTACTTACTAGTTGATTTCAAATTTGATGAATTTATAAAGCCTTCAGTTTACCATTTACGAACTCCAATTTAAAATCTTTGTATGGGAATCACACTAAAATAGGCGGGAGGACAGGATATAAAGAGAAAGGATTGAACAAAACTGTACGAGTGCATGACAATATTTCAACCTGACGATGTGTTGTCGAGTAGAAAACTTAATTGGAAAATCACTATCTAGATAACAGCTGATCTAATTGGTAAATTAGAAATTAAAACAAACAAATTCAAGAAATAGGAATTGCAATTCTTAATTAATGCTACACTACATGTCTTCTTATTGCCTCATCTCTTCTCTCAATTGTTTAATTGTTTGGAGTGCCTCATCCCTTTCCTGGAATGCCTCAAGTAGATTTGTTTGGAGGTGAAGACTGTCAACTTTGATTTCATTATGTACAGTTTCGTATTGGTGCAGCAGCTCCTCCATCTTCCTTCTCAGTCCTTCCTCATTTCTTATTTTTTTAATCTAACTTATTAAAGAAGTTCTCAATTTCTTCAGGATTCTCCATTTCTGCAGGATTTTAAAAAACTAAATTAATGTCATTTACATAATTAAATAAAGGTGGCCAAAAAACATTGATCATGACCATAAACAGAAATGCAGTTCGGTCTGGTCGAGAGTTGCAATAGCTGTGAAACTGCCATAGAAGATAAGGTATTCAGGTATGGAGGGTGGGCGTAGAGAGGTGGGAAGACTGAATTGGTAAAAGAGAACACACAATTGCGACTGCACTTTATCAATAGTCACCAGATCACAGAATTGCGAATTCAGTGCTATATACTCATTTCCCAATTTAAACTTTGTTTGATAAATAATTGATTTTAAGAAATAACCCTTTTTTATCTCAAATTCTCTAAACTAAGCTGAATCAAAGACACAACATGTTCACAAAAAGAGAAAAAGAAAAAACTCTGAACCCTAGAGCGACAGCCTCACTCACAAAAAAAAATCCACAGCTTCCATTTGATTTAATTTGGCAAATCAGTGGCAAAGGGAGAAAAACAATTGCGTGGATAGTTTCTGAAGAATGTTACCGGAAAATCTTCAAACGGCCTAGTGCAAAAAGAGAGAAATAGTGAGGGAACCTGAAGAATGTTACCTGAAACGGCGCAACACGAAAAGGGAAAAGCGTTTGAAATAGGAGAGAATGCGCCAGATAGCGATGAGGAGCAGAGAGAACTGAGAAGGAACAATAGCAGAGGGAAGGTAACCGAATTTCAAATTCCACCATCTTGAGAGTCGGGCCTTAGATAATTGGGCTCAAAACAAAGGAGTAAGGGCTGTTTCTTCCTGCACCTCCATATATTCTTCTCACACCTCCATAAATTTTCATATTTCCAAAACTATCTCTGAAATATTTTGGATTACGTAATTTGAAAGTCTTTTTTTAAATTCGTAATTAGCTTCCGGACTACATAATCCGAAAGCCTTTTTTCATATGTATGATTAGTTTTCAAATTATATAATTTGGAAGTCTTTTTTAGCTTCCGGATTACATAATTCAGAAGTCTTTTTTTAAATGCGTGTCCTTATTACATAATTCGGAAGCTACTCTATGGGAGTGACATAAAAAGGTTAAAAAAGTATTTTCACATTGTATATAAAAATGATAAAAGAATATATGGAGGTGCAGGAAGAAACAGTCAGGAAGTACCCGAAGAAGAATCCAAATGGTCCATAACAAAAATGTTATTAGTAAATAACATAAACTAATACTGTTAACAAACATAATATTAAAGATTTATTAAACTGTTATTAGTAAATAACAGAAATTAATACCGTTAACAAACATAATATTAAAGATTTTTTTTTCTAATAAAAATTCATGTATCAAACTTTGCTATTAAAAAAGAAAATTTTGTTTGAAAAATGTTCTCCTTAAATTGATATTGAAATAATTATTTATACTATGATTGTTTTGAATTTTAAAATAAAAAAAAATCTCTCTTTGGATCCTATTGTATGTATTTGTGACCAACCAAATTAAAAATATGTTCAAGATCAATTATAGAAATGTTTTTTCATCAAATATATATTATTTCTTAATCCTAATTCTATATACTAGCTGGAACACAGGTGTAGGAATTGTGTATCCGTATTTTTTATTTATATATATATATATATATATATTTATGTTTGATATTAAAATTTAAATAAAAAATGTTATTATTCGTACACTTATATTAACAATATAAATTTATAATATAGTATATTATGAATAAAAAAATGTCATTATCATTGTGTAAAATCATAATATCTTAGTGTTAATTGGTTCAACCAATGCGAGTGATTAATCATTCTTCTATATATGCAATTGTGCAATGTTCCTGAGCAAATCTCAACTTGTAAAAATTAAAACTACTCATAAAATAAAATAAAAATAAAACTGCTCATAAAATAAAATAAAAATATAAAGATAAAATTAGAAAAACTAAAATGGTAGTTAAAATAAGAAACTGTAAAATACAAATATCAATTATTATATTCTATCAATATTGCCTAAATATTAATCAATTACTCGGTGTGATTTTATCCAAATAGTTATCCTTACTTATTCGTAGTTTTTTACATCAATATTTTTACTTATTTTTTATCATGAGAAATATAGAAAAGTCAACAACATGAGTATAAAACATTAGCATTTTTTTCTTCTAAATTTACATGTATCTTTTACAAAAGATAATCCAGGTTGAGTTTTATAAAAAAAAACTTTCTTATTAAAAAGAAGAAGAATGGGATATGAAAATTGTGACTAAAAATAAATAATAAGAAAAACCTTTAACCAAAAAGGTGTTCACAAAAAAATACCAAAGCAAATATGTGTTCCTCTATTTTAGTTATATATTTTATTCATTGTTTAAAATATTTGTTGATAAAATAAAATAAAACTCAAAGATTATAATTTTTAAAAATGTTTTTACTCAATAATTTAATTAAGAAAATTTCTCTAGGCAAGACAAACTATATACTATCAAGACTTTATTTGTTGTTTTTTTCATTTTATTTCTACAGTAACATATAACCAATTTTAAAGGAAAAGATTTACTTGTTTTATCCGAATACTTTTAACCCAATCCATGAAGACATTACAACCATCTCTCTCAGTTGATCCAAGGAATCCATAGATGCATTCTTTTTGCCTGAGTGTTGAATTGGGGTCATTTTCCAACCACAGGAGATCTATAAACTCGAAGGCAACCAAACCAAAGTTCCTCTCGATTGCACTCTCGTTTTCTGCTTTCAATTTCGCTTTTTCTTAACTGACAACATTTTTTTTTTCTGTCAGGTTTGCATATTCTATCTAGTTCTTCGAGCGTTTGATACTGTTGGTTTGTATTCGTATTTTCGATTTGATGCATGAGCTTTTTATTGTTTTCTTTTCTTTTCTTTTCTATAGCTTGCAATGACGAATGATTGTGAGTAGTATCGATTTTACCTATCAATTATGTGTATAAATGTGGTTGTTTCATGCTTTGTTTTTATTTCTTTATTTAAATTTTTAAGCTTTGAATGTTCTACAAGATTGGTGTTATCGTCCAATCTCTTTGGGAAAAGAAAGTGATTTTAGGATTCTGTTATTTTTAAAAGCTCTAATGGAAACTTTTAAGCGTTAAACTGAAGGTTGAGAAAATTTTGGCTTACTTAGAACAAAATTCCAGTTTGAGGAGTAAGATAAAACTATTGGTCCTAATGTAGCTTGAAAAATGTGTAAAAGAAGTATATAGTATTAATATTTGTTTAATGTATATGCATTTATAAAATCTTAGTAGACGGCCAAACATACAATATTTATGAAAGGTCTGTAGGCAAAACATGTTAAACTTGTTCTAATTAATTAGACATTCCTACCTTTTCACCATCCTTAAATTTGTAAAAATATTTATACCTTGAGCTTCTGTCTATATAAAAAATATAATTTTTTAATAATTTAAAGTTTTTTCTTTTATGGTATTAAACAAAATACTCATTGAAACTTAATTCTTTTTTATTTGGACGAACATCACACTGCCGCCATTGAATAGCAAAAAAATAACAACAGTGAACTTTTGAAATTATATCTTAAGCTTTTACTTGTATACTTAATAATTGAAATCATCTACCTCTTCCTATCAATACATAGTTTAAAAAAGTTTATTCTTAAATATTTGTTTGTTTAATCTAATATTTTTAAACTTGATTTCTTTAAATATCAATATTTAAAAAAAAAAGTTAATAGTTTAAAGTAATTTTACCTATGCAAAATAAATTTTTAATGAAAAAAAAATTAAAAGCCTCACCCATATTCATCCACCGAAAATAACTTCCAACATTATTAGTAAAGTGGAAAGCTAATGCAATTCCGAAAATACTGTATAATTCTAATTCCAATTTTTTTTAAAATAAATCTTATAAAACTTATAAGACTTAAGTAATATCTAGATAGAAAGGGTAGATAAATGACATTAAGCTAATATTCTTAGATATTTATTTGTTTAAGGTAATATTCTTAGATATTTATTTGTTTAATCTTATATTCTTGTATACTTGTTTGTTTAAGCTAATATTCTTAAACGTAATTTCTTTAAATGCCAATACTTTATTTTAAAAATTAATATTTTAAAGTAATATTATATCATAATTTAAATCCAATATATAGTTTATAAAAAAAAGGTGAAAGCCTCTTCCCATATTGATCCACTAAGAATAACTTGA
>Ga0123342_1010378_pt1 | contig 10715 bp, 12 predicted proteins | sample Turbeawhitnodule_FD_89960 | JGI IMG/M metagenome (GOLD analysis project Ga0123342, IMG submission 89960) | Root nodule microbial communities of legume samples collected from Mexico - Turtle bean Mexico white nodule | ecosystem: Host-associated > Plants > Roots > Nodule | place: Mexico: Nepantla... | reverse complement strand
TGCCTTTTCGATGCGCTCTTTCGAGGACGAAACGAAGTTCCACCAGATGTAGCGCTTCGAGTTCAGTGCCGCTCCACCGAACAGCATCAGATGGCAGCCCTCCCTGCCTGCTTCGAGCGTGATCGCATCGCCGGGGCGGAAGACGAGCAGCTGATCGGCGGCAAATTTATCGCCCGATATCACGACTTCGCCTGACAGCACGTAGGCCGCCCGCTCCTCGTGTCCCGCAGCGAAGGGAAACTTTACGCCGGCCTCGAGGCTGATATCGGCATAGAGCGTGTCCGAGAACACCTTCACCGGCGAGGACATTCCCTCGAACGATCCGATGACGACGCGTCCGCGCACGCCACGTTCGTCGATCACGGGCATGTCGCTCTTTTCGGTGTGTGCAAAGGAGGGATCGATCTCCTCCTTGTCGTCGGGCAGGGCAAGCCATGTCTGCAGGCCCGACATCAACAGCGGATGACCGCGCAAGTTGTCGGGCGTGCGCTCGGAATGCACGATGCCGCGTCCTGCCGTCATCAGGTTGATGTCGCCGGGGCGAATGACCTTTTCGGTGCCGAGGCTGTCCCGATGCCGGATCTCGCCGTCGAAGAGGTAGGTGACCGTCGACAGCCCGATATGCGGATGCGGCCGTACGTCCAGGGCCTCGTTCGGCTTCAGGATCGCCGGCCCCATGCGGTCGAAGAAGATGAACGGCCCGACGAGCCGCCGCTGCCGCGTCGGCAGCGCTCGCCGCACCTCGAAACCGCCGATATCGCTGGTGCGCGGGATGATGAGGTTCTCGATCGCGTCGCAACTGAAGGCGTCGCCGGGCAGGGGGTCTTTACCGGGGAAGAAGGACATGAGCGGGTCTCCGATCAGAGTAGCAACACCTTAACCGCAAGCGGCACAGAGGCAAGCGGCGGCCTGCAATGCGGCACAGCCGATATAATCCGTCCGATAGTATAAAGCGTTTCTTCACCGACCAGCAGACTTTGCTGCCGGGACGGACGGGTTACCCTTGTTTCATTTTGAAATACCTGCCAGCAAACGAGGTGTTTTGAACAGCGGGAATATTGTCGTATATGCAATATAATCAAAGGCGTAAGGTTGGAAAGACGAGTGCAACAGCCGGTCTCTTGGCAGTGGGAGTAGCTCTCTCCTCCTGCGGGACAAATCCGAATTCTCTGGAAATGAACGAGAGCGCAAAGGCGGCCGGCAAGCGCGCGAGCTCCATGGTTCAGGAGAAAGGTGCCGCAGCCGTCGTTCGTGTCTCATTGAACGGGACCTATTGCCAGAGAGGTCAGGTCCGCCTCCAGAAGATCGTCGATGGCAGGATCGATCCGGGTCCTTTTGTCGAGATAGGACAGCCCACCGGTCTCTATGGCGACAAGGCCCTGAAGGAGTTTGCCAAGCTTTCGATGCAGATGCTTACGCTGAACCTGCCGGCGATCGCCAAGGCAACGGCCGTCGAAGACATCCGCACGTCTTTCCGGCCAATTGAGCCCGGGCGCTACGTCGTCACCTTGGTCAATTGCAACAACGGCAACAGCGGCGCGGCAATGGGCTTTGGAAATGTCGGCTTGCTCGGTGTAAAGGGCTCGAATCCGCAAATTCCAATACTAGGCGATAATTCTATCGTGATCGGAAAGGGCGAAATCGTCGATGCCGGCATCATCGATATCGTCTCGACGAGTTCGAGCGGCGTCTTCTTCAAGAACGAGACGGCCCGTCTTGTGGGATCGGAGGCGCCCCAACCGTTCAGGGAGGTCATCAAGCGGAACCTGCCGGAAATCTATGCCCGCATTACCTACAGGAAATTTTCAGCCTATGACGGCCTCCTGCTTCCAGAAAATAAAAAAACAACGGAGAAACAATAGGATGACGATTATGTTTATAAGGGTAACGCCCAAAGCGGCATCTGCCCTTCTTGCAATGACGCTTGTTGCAGGCATTGCGCTCCCGCAGGCGGGCATGGCTGCACCCGCCGCCGGGATCCGGGGAACGGATATCGCCTTGCCGCGTTCAAGGATGTTTGCTTGCGCTCCGCGCCATTCTTCGCCTCGGCCATCGCCAAGGCAAAGCGCTATGGCGTGAAGGAAACCACCAAGCTTGGCGGTTCGAACATCGGCATGACCAGCGATGATTCCATGTCCGTTCAGGTCAAGCTGAAGCGGGAATGCGCCGTGACGAGCCCCAACCGCTCGAATCCCACCCTTCATGCGCAATTTCTGCGCACCATCGCCGAGTTCGCAGATGCGGCGCCGCAGGGAAATAAGGCGGGAGTGCCATTTACCGGCACCATTCAGGGCCATCGCTTCGTCTTCATGCATGACAGGAAAGGCGGCGAAGCCTATGTGATGATCAGTCTGGAGAAATAGTCCGCGCGCAATGGCGGTGGTCGAACGATCACTGCCCGTCCAGCGGCTCGACGCCCTGTGGCTTGCCGGCGCGGTCGAGGCGGATCTTTTCGATGCGGTTTTCGGCGGCCGACAGCAGCGTTTCGCAATGCTTCTTCAGCGCCTCGCCGCGCTCATAGATCTCGATGGATTCGTCCAGCGCCACGTCGCCGCGTTCCAGCCGGGCCACGATGCTTTCGAGTTCGGCAACGGCCTTCTCGAAGGAAAGACCGGAAACCTCCGGCTTGGCGCTGTCAGTCATACTCAACCCTTCATCATTCTGAGAATATGGAGGCCGGCCGATTCGGCGAGGCCTTCGAGATCATAGCCGCCTTCCAGCAGGCTGACGACCCGGTTTCCGGCGCTTTTGTCGGCCACCTCGAGCAAGCGCCCGGTTGCCCAGTCGAAATCTTCGCCGACGAGATTGATCTGCGCCAGCGGATCGCGGTGATGCGCGTCGAAGCCGGCCGAGATGATGATCAGGTCCGGACGGAAATCGAACAGCGCCGGCAGCACGCGCGATTTGAATGCCTCGCGGAAGTGATCACTGCCGACGTTCGGAGACAGCGGCGCGTTGACAATGGTGCCGTGCTTACCGCTCTCGTCCTTGGCGCCGGTGCCGGGATAAAGCGGCATCTGGTGCGTCGAGCAGAAGAGCACGGAAGGATCGTCCCAGAAGATATCCTGCGTGCCGTTGCCGTGGTGCACGTCCCAGTCGACGATCGCCACGCGCTCTGCGCCATGCACCTTCTGCGCATGACGGGCGGCGATCGCGGCATTGTTGAAGAAGCAGAAGCCCATCGCAGTCGATTTTTCGGCATGATGGCCGGGCGGGCGGGCAGCAACGAAGACGTTGTCCGCCTTGCCAGTGAAGACGTCATCGACAGCGGCCATCGCGCCGCCGATTCCCGTCAGTGCCGCTTCGAAGCTCTTTCTGCTGGCATAGGTATCGGCTTCGAGCTGATTGATTTCGCCATCCTCTTCCGGCACCTGGCGCAGGACCGAAAGCAGGTGCTCTTCGGGATGGGCAAGCAGCACGGCTTCTTCGGCGGCTTGCGGCGCGCGCTTGCGGTCAAGCCCAGCGAAATTCGGATGCTCCAGGGCCACGTTGATTGCCCGCAGACGGTCGGACCGTTCAGGATGGCCGGCGGGCGTTACGTGTTCCAGGAAAATCGGGTGCTCGTAAAGGCGGGTGCTCATAGGATCACTCTATCTTTACCTACCGTCATGATCCACAGCAGATGGGGCTCGACGCTGCGATTTCAACAAGCGCGCGCCTTGCTCCTCGCACCGGTCCTCCCGTTTACTTCGGTCGGCCTCGCGGCTAGTCTCCGGGGAGGGGGAAAGTGGTAGAAAGATGAATGAACGAGGTCACGCGCACCGTTGAGATGAATGTGCCGTTCCGCGACGTCGACATGAACGGCCAGGTATTCTTGGGTTCCTATATTTCCTATGCCGAGTCCGTGCTGGCCACCTTCTGGTCGTCGAGGCCACGGTTGGAGAATGAGCCGCTTTATATCGCCAGCAAGGTGACCTGTATCTTGCACCGGCCGATGCATTACGACGAGAGAGTCCTGTTCACGGCATCGGTCGACAAGATCGGCGTGCGTTCGGTTGGCTTCATCATTTCGGCCGATATCGGCGATGAGCGCTCTGCGGAGGTCGAAATCATCTGGCAGGCGCGCTCACGCGAAGATCGTTCGCCAGTCCCGCTTCCCGAAGTGACGCGCGACTGGCTTTATGGTTTCGTCGACTAGCTGCGCACCGGCAGCAGGGGATAACCGACCATGACCGCGCGGCCGACAAGAGCCGCAACGAACGCCTTGACGACGTCACCGGGAATAAACGCCATCGAGCCGAGGAAGGCCTTGGCGAGGCCAAGCTGGGCGGCGACCGCCAGATAGACGATGCCGAAGGCGTAGAGAACCACGATGCCGCCGATCATTGCGGCAAGGAAAAAGCCGACCGTCTGCACCAGCGCCGACTGTTCGGATTTGACCAGCCGCTCGCTGAGGTAGCCGGTCACGAAAGCAGCGAATACCCAACCGATGAGGAAGCCGGTGGTCGGTGCGGCGAAAGCGGCGAGCCCGCCGCGGCCGCCTGACAAGACCGGAAGGCCGATCGCGACAAGCACGAGAACAATCAGGACCGCGATCGTGCCGCGGCGCGCGCCGTGCACGACACCCGCCATCATCACGCCGAGCGACTGCGCGGTGATCGGCACCGGAATGAAGCCGAGCGTGATCGGCGGCAGAATGCCGAGCGCGACGATGATGGCCGCAAAGAGGGCGGAGAGAACGAGGTCGCGAGTGCTCATGCAGGGCTCCTGTTAGCGAGTTCTCAAATTGACATGCCGCCGAACGCCGCGCGCGTCAATCGCCGCGGCAATGTTATCCGCATCCCTCAGCGTCAGGATGATCAGTGGCACGAGCACTGTTGTCGGTCGCACCTTGATGCCCCGTGCAGCGTGCGCCTCGCGGATAGCCTGGTAACGGCCGAGAATCTCGGGAACAAAGCGGACGACAAGGCCGACAGCGAGGCCGACATCGTCGGCCCGGAGGAGGCCGAGGCGCTCCAGCGGCCGCGCCAGCAGCGTAATCTCGTCGATGAATTGCGCGATCGTTGTCGTCGCCGTCACGGCGGCGGCAAACAGCATCAACGCCGTCAGCCGCAGCAATGCGACCACCGCAACATGCCAGGGATTGAAGGCAAGACTGAACAGTGCAACGACGAGGATGGTCAGGAATATCGGCTTCAGCCGCGCAAGCGCTGACCGCGCCGGGAGGCCGATGCTGAAGTAGATCGTGGCCGTCGCGAGCACTGCCAGGGCAAGCAATAGGAGGTTCGCCGAAAGGAAGAGCAAGACGCCAAGAGCGGCAAGCGCAAGCAGCTTGGCGCGGGCGGAAAGGCGGTGCATGGCGCTGTTGCCTTCGACGAAAAGCGACTTCATCGGCTGGCGATCTCCTTGTAGCGGCGGATCGCTTCTGTGGCAGGCGCGTCGGCAACAAGGTTGCCTTCGTGGAAAACCAGCACGCGTTCGTAATCAGCGACCAATTCCAGATCGTGGCTGATGACGATTGCGTTCTCTGGAAGGCCTTCCACCAGCCTCTGCACGAGGCAGCGGTTCTTGAGGTCCAGCTGGTTGGTCGGTTCGTCCAGGATAAGAATGTCGGGCCCGGTAGCCAGCACAGAGCAAAGGGCTGCAAGTTGGAGCTCCCCGCCCGAAAGCTCGTGCGCGCGGCGGTCGGCAAGATGGGCGGCGCTGAAACGCTGCAGGACCGCCTCCACCTTGGTTGTTATTTCTGCCGGTTTGTAGCCGCGGCTCTTCAGGCCGAAGGCGATATCGTCGCGCACGACGGGCAGGATGATCTGGTTTTGCGGGGACTGGAAGATGAAGCCGACATCGGTAAGGATCGCCTTGGCGTCGGCCGTATCGCGCCCGTTGACGATCACGCGCCCGACGCTCGGCTTGGTCAGTCCGTTGATGAGACGCGCAAAGGTCGTCTTGCCCGAGCCGTTGAGGCCGATGATGCCGACGCGCTTTTCAGTGAGCTGCAGCGTGACTGGTGCCAGCACGACGCGCGCACCATAGCTGACCCCTGCGCCTTCGAAACGGATATCCACTTGGTCCCTCGTGAATTGAGAGGCCGTTCTATAACGAATTTCGCACTTTGAAAGCTCAAAATCTCGCAATGAATGCCGGCTGCTCCTACCTGATGATCGCGCCAACTTATTCGGGTGGCTAGGAACATTTTCCGTTCTATGATGCGCACATGACGAATCTCATTTCGAATTCCGATGCCCGCCGCATATTCCTCGCCAAGCAGGGTCTGAGCGCGCCGCCGAACAAGGCGTTGACGAAGGCCGGCCTGCTGGAACTCATCCACGAGATCGGCTTCGTGCAGGTGGACAGCATTCAGACCGTGGAGCGGGCGCACCACCAGATCCTGTTTTCCCGCAACCAGACTTACAAGCGCGAGCATCTGACCGCACTTCTGGAGAAGGAAGGCTCGCTTTTCGAGCACTGGACGCATGACGCCTCGATCCTGCCCAGCGCCTTTTTCCGATACTGGAAACACAAGTTTCGCCACGAGGAAGAGGTGATCGGCGAACGCTGGCGAAAATGGCAGGGGGAGGGGTTCGAACACGCCTTCGACGAGACATTTGAGCGGGTCGCTCGCGACGGAGCAATCATGGCCCGCGAGATCAAGGCGGATGGGCACGTTTCCGGCGGCTGGTGGAACTGGCATCCTAACAAGACGGCGCTCGAATATTTCTGGCGCACCGGCAAGTTCGCCATCGCCGGACGCTCCAACTTCCAGAAGATCTATGATCTGGTCGAGCGCGTCATTCCCGCCGAATTCCACGAGCCAGAAGTCAGCCGTGAGGAGTTTGTCGACTGGGCCTGCCGCAGTGCGCTGACGCGCCTGGGCTTTGCAACGCATGGCGAGATCGCCGCTTTCTGGGATCTGCTGTCGCCCGATGAAGCGAAAGCATGGGTCAACGCGCATCGCGACGAGTTGACCGAGGTTCTGATAGAGCCGGCGCTTGGCGGCAAACCGCGAGCCTCCTGGGCCTTCCTGGATCTGCTGACGATCCTTCAGGACTATCCCGATGCGCCGCCGCGCGTTCGCGTGCTCAGCCCCTTCGATCCGATGATCCGCGACCGTAATCGCACCGAACGTCTCTTCGGCTTCTTTTATCGCATCGAGGTGTTCGTGCCCGAACCCAAGCGGGAATACGGCTACTACGTCTTCCCGCTTCTGGAAGGCGACAAGCTGATCGGTCGCATCGACATGAAGGCCGATCGCAAAGGCGGAACACTGGACGTGAAGCGGCTGTGGCTGGAGCCGGGCGTGAAGGCTGCGGCCGGGCGGCTCGAAAGGCTGGATGCCGAACTGGAGCGCGTGGCAAAGTTTGCGGGACTGGAGAAGGTCGTGCTGCTAGATGGGTGGTATCCGAAGAGCTAGATGAAAGGCTGAACACAGCGATGCTCGCTTTCGTCAAGTTCGCCGTATTCTTCGATTTCTTTTAGTGGTCGCCGCGCTGGCCGGATGCGCCGCTGCCTACGTCGCATATCTCAAGAGCCACATCACCTCGATAAGTCCCGACGGTATTGTTTCCCTGGGAAACTATCGGATGCTGCGCGATCCGCATTACGATATCTCACTTGGGTTACTGCGCGGCCTCGAAAGATGGCCGGATGCTGAAAGCTGTGCGCAGCGAGACTCCTTCGAGATCGATTGGAGCCGTTTCCGTACGGAGTGGGATGCACAAATCTGCCTATTCCGGACATTGGATACCTTGGGAGGTCCGGAGCAAGGGGTGGCTTGGCTGAGTGCGCAGCATCTAAAATACAACGATCACACGCCCATTCTACCAAACGGTTCTGATCGTACGCTCAGCTTCGCATGCACCAAGCATACCGAGAGCTGTAGCAGCCTTATAGCGCAGTGGCGGCGCTGGTATTACATTCTGCAGCCTTATGCGTACGACTTCTCGATAACCTATCGCAACGATCGTCTCGTCAATATTGAGATCTTAATTGAGATCTTTGCCAGCACTATCTAGCCGAATCTCAGCAAATCTCCGTATTGGTGATTTTGATCCCAAAGCCCTCGAGGCCGACGTAGTGACGCTCGCGGCTGGTGAGCAGCTTGATCGACGTGACGCCGAGGTCCTTGAGGATCTGCGCGCCGAGGCCGATCTCCAGCCATTCGCTTTCGCGGCTCTTGGCTTCGGCGTGGGATTCGCGGCCCTGGCTACGCGTCTTGCGGCCGTTGTCGTAATGGCCGACGCCGACGGAGCCTTCGCGGAGATAAACGATGATGCCACGGCCTTCCTCGGCGATCTTCTGCATGTAGTGATCGACCGGGCTCCGCTTCCCGAAGAGGTCCTCCGCGACGTTTTCGGGGTGCAGGCGGACTGGAATATCGATGCCGTCGCGAATGTCGCCAAAGACGACGGCGAGGTGCTGCATCGGATCCCAGGGGAGCGAGTAGGTATGGGCTTTGGCCTTGCCGAAGGGCGTTTCGATATCAAAGCTGGCGCCGAGTTCGATCAGCGTTTCCTTGCGCTGGCGATAGGCAATCAGGTCGGCGACCGACACGAGCTTCAAGCCGTGCTTTTCGGCGAATTCGACCACCTGCGGTCCGCGCGTGACGGTACCGTCATCATTGACGAGCTCGCAGATCACGCCGATCGGCGGAAGCCCGGCAAGCTTGCAGAGATCGACGGCGGCTTCGGTGTGACCCGAGCGCATGAGCACGCCGCCTTCGCGCGCGACCAGCGGGAAGATGTGGCCCGGACGCACGAAGTCCCCGGCGCCGACATTGGGGTTAGCCAGGCTGCGAACAGTCAGCGTCCGGTCATCAGCGGAAATTCCCGTCGTCGTGCCGTGCTTGAAATCGACCGAAACGGTGAAGGCCGTCGTGTGGGCCGAGTCGTTTTCGGCAACCATCGCATTCAGATTGAGCCGGCGGGCTTCTTCCTTCGGCATCGGTGTGCAGACGATGCCGGAGGTGTGACGCACGATGAAGGCCATCTTCTCCGCGGTACAGTGAACAGCCGCAACGATCAGGTCGCCTTCGTTCTCGCGGTCGTTGTCATCCATCACCACGACGATTTCGCCGGCCTCGAAGGCCCGGATCGCATCGACGACGCGCTTCTGATCGTAAGGCATGTCAGTGTTCCTATTTCAGCCGGCCGGTCTGGCCGCGGTCACGGAGATAGTGGTCGGCAATGGCGCAGGCGACCATCGCTTCGCCGATCGGCACCGCTCGGATGCCGACGCACGGATCGTGCCGTCCCTTGGTGCGGATATCGACATTGTTACCGTCGGCATCGATCGACTGGCGCTCGGTCAGGATCGACGAGGTCGGCTTGATGGCAAAACGCGCGATAACAGGCTGACCGGTGGAAATGCCGCCGAGAATGCCGCCGGCCTTGTTCGACAGGAACAACGGCTTGCCGTCATTGCCCATGCGCATCTCGTCGGCGTTTTCCTCGCCGGTGATCTCGGCGGCTTCGAAGCCATTGCCGATTTCGACGCCCTTGACGGCGTTGATCGACATCAGCAGCGAGGCGATATCCTGGTCGAGCTTGCCATAGATCGGCGCACCCAGACCTGCCGGTACGCCCTCGGCCACGACCTCGACAACGGCGCCGATCGACGAGCCGTTCTTGCGGATGCCGTCGAGATAGTCTTCCCAGACAGGAACGATCTCAGGGTCCGGCGCAAAGAACGGGTTCTGATCGACCTGATCCCAATCCCAGTTCTGGCGGTTGATCTTGTGCTTGCCGATCTGCACCAGCGCGCCACGCACCTTGACGCCAGGCACGACGAGACGGGCAATGCCGCCGGCTGCCACGCGTGCAGCCGTTTCGCGGGCCGACGAGCGGCCGCCGCCGCGGTAGTCGCGGATGCCGTACTTTACATCGTAGGTATAGTCGGCATGGCCGGGCCGGTACTGTCGTGCGATCTCGCCGTAATCCTTGGAGCGCTGGTCGGTGTTCTCGATCATCATCGAGATCGGCGTGCCTGTTGTGATCATCGTCTCGCCGTCGGCGTCCAGCATGACACCAGACAGCACCTGGACGAGATCGGCTTCGCGACGCTGCGTTACAAAGCGCGACTGGCCGGGCTTTCGCTTGTCGAGCCAGACCTGAATGTCCTCGAGCTTGAAGCGCAGACCGGGAGCGCAGCCGTCGACGACGCAGCCCAGCGCTGGCCCGTGGCTCTCACCCCAGGTGGTTACGCGGAAGAGATGACCGAATGTGTTGTGCGACATGTGTCCCGACCGGATCACGCCAACCGGTCGTCACCGGCGGCGTCCTTCATCTGAAAAATGCGCGACACTCATAGGCCAAAAAGACGCAGCGGCAAAAGCCTTTCTTTGCTCGAAACCGTCAACGAAAGGAAATGGTGTTTCCGCTGATTGTAAACGATGGCCTCAGGAGGCGATACTCCAGGAGCTTCCGATCGCCATTTGCGCGAAGTCCGCGAAGGACAGCGGGCGCGAGAACGCGTAGCCCTGCAGAAGGTCGCAGCCGAGTTCGTGGAGGAGGGTGGCGTGAGCCGCCGTTTCGACGCCTTCTGCTACCGTCTCGACTCCGAGCGAGCGGGCGATCTCGATGATCGAGCTGACCAGCGCGCGCTCCTGCGGCGAATTCATGATCGGTTGCACCAGCTGCCGGTCGATCTTGAGCCGCTTCGGTTTGAGCTTGAGGAGACTGACGATCGACGTATGACCGGTGCCGAAATCGTCGATCTCGATGTCGATCCCAAGCGCCTTGATCCGCTCGAGGTTATGGGTGGCCACATCCTCGCTTTCG
>Ga0123342_1010377_pt1 | contig 10716 bp, 3 predicted proteins | sample Turbeawhitnodule_FD_89960 | JGI IMG/M metagenome (GOLD analysis project Ga0123342, IMG submission 89960) | Root nodule microbial communities of legume samples collected from Mexico - Turtle bean Mexico white nodule | ecosystem: Host-associated > Plants > Roots > Nodule | place: Mexico: Nepantla... | reverse complement strand
TATGAGTGAACCAGTATAAAAACTTGTGTGCCTTTTCTTCTCATCCCTGCACTCATTTCTGGTTTTGCTTAATTCTGTCAAGAACTAAATCTGTTCTTTTGAAATTGAATCTGTTAATTCTGGTTTTAAGTAAAAACTGTTCTTCCTGATTTGTTAAAGATTTCTAATCACAAACAAGGCAGTTGTATATGATGGTTTAAGTGATCTGTAAACAAACTGTTTATTCATTAAAATCTGAGAAAGAATCATTCTCCTTAGAACCTTGTGTTGAGTAAATTTGTTTGATTTCTAAGCATAGTTGTATCCTTCATCCTCATAATATTCAGCTGATCTGACTCTATTATAATCCTCAGTTGATCACAATTTTATATTGAACAAGTTCAAATTGTGCTAGACTACTCTGAAGAATCAATCTGTTTCATGTAAAAACAATCTGTTCTTTTTGTCTCTGGTATACTGAAAATTGTGTGTTCTTGCGAAAATTTTATAAGTTTAATTCACCCCTCCCCTCTTGAACTTAGACACTAATAGACCCAACAAGTTTAACATACAATTTGTATATAATCCGTATGTAACTATGTTTTACATGCATATTTAGTGTCTTACATACGGATTAATATTGTATGTAATAACAATTTTTCTTGTAGTGTAGGAAACAATCAAAGAAGGAGAAAAACATGACAAAAAGAAAGAAAAAAGAATCATACTCGAGCCAAATACACCTATAGCCAACATCCCAAGAATGCTTGATAGCCAAAATCTATAATCTCAATGAGATTTTTGAACTCCAAGGAAAGAAGTGTAGCTGTCAATGTACTAATCCCGGTTATCTCTAAAAATACTACCACAAACTGCATACCCGTGACACCATTTAGCAACATCGGTGTTGACTTAACCCAATTCACGTTTGTCACTTGTCAAATAACTTGAATAATAGAAAAATCTTTTCTACAATTAGTCCTAAACCCAAAAAAACTACAAAAACAAAAAGTTCAACATATCATTATGCATTAATCCTTTCGAAACATTACCTTATAGTCTAATAAAACCTTTAATAGTGTGAATAATAATGTCTAAACTTAGACTTTGCTGAAATCTAACATGTTTCTCATCGTTCATATTATCCATAAAACATAAGTAACCGTATACGAATATGCTTAACTAAGATTATCTAGAATTGTAAAAAATTATATTATAAATTGACTCATAAGACATCACTGTTTTTATATTCAACGTCGTCGCATGCAATTTGACGATTTTCCAATTTATATAATTTTTTTTTAAATTATTCATTTACATAATTTTAAAGTCAAATCACAACCTTCTTTTCATTTTTCCGAACAAGGTTACATGCTATTAAAGACTTCCTTCCAATTAAATGACAACTAAAACTCAATCAAAATCCTGAAAACTGCGTAAATAAAAAATCTTTTGGACTAAAATTTTGAAGAATCTATCTTCTACGCATGCATTAGATTGATAAAAAATCAGATTTAATTTAAAAAACCGATATAATTCAAATAAAACGCGTCTATATAAAAAAGTTATGTATTTTTTTAACTTATATGTATCTCTGACATTTCATGTCTGTTTGATTATGAGTATGATGCCTGACACCATGTAGAATTATTGAAATGAGGAGTGGGGGCAACAATAACATGTCAGTTTTACTGTTTAGATTAATCCAAGGGTCACCAAGAAAACAAGTGCAAGCTAGCTCCTGACATAAAGCATGGAAATGATGAGAGAAAAGGGTGAGAAGAGAAGAGCATTGAAAATGGGAAAGATGAACTCAAGTTTGAATCTCACTTCTTCTTCTTATGGTGTGGTTCACTATGGACTTATACTTTCCTTACTTCTCTTATCACACTGTTCCTTTCATCCTGCATCTTGTGCCTCCACTGTGAAGTTCCTTCCAGGATTCCCTGGATCCCTTCCTTTTGTTCTTGAAACTGGGTAAGTTAAAGTCTTGCTACTAACTACCAACCCTACATTGTTTTAAGAGTATTTGGTTGAAAGTGATGGTATAATAGGTATGTGGGAGTGGGTGAATCAGAGGATGTGCAGACATTTTACTACTTCATTGAGTCAGAGAACAATCCCAAGGACGACCCTCTCATGCTTTGGCTCAGTGGTGGCCCAGGTTGTTCATCCCTTGCTGGCCTTTTTCTTCAAATAGGTAAATATTGAAGAATGAACTTTAAATTTAATAAAACTGATTTGTGAAATGTAATTTATTTTTACCTTTGAACATATGAAGATGCAAGCATGTTTACTGTATTTGGGTGATGCAGGTCCAGTTGCATTAAAACACGAGGAGTATAATGGGAGCACGCCCAATTTGATCTCCAGGACTCAATCATGGACGAAGGTGGGACTCTATGATTCTTTGTTAATATATTTTTAGTGTTTTTCTTTTGAAATACATTTTTTCTTATGTTTTTGGTCCTCTTGATAGGTTAGTAGCATTATATTTGTGGACTTGCCTGTTAACACAGGCTTTACTTATGCCAGAACAGAGCTTGCTGCTGAAAGAAGTGACACCTTATTAGTTCATCAAGCCCATCAATTTCTAAGGAAGGTATTCATCCAAATTTTATTGCTTTTTATTCCACAATCTTTGGTTTTTCTTTGTTTTTAGTTTTGTTTGCAGCTACATTTGTTAGTCAATTACAATCATGCTTCATGTTTGTAGTGGCTAGTTGATCATCCAAAGTTTTTGTCAAATGAAGTTTACATTGCTGGTGATTCATACTCTGGCATTCCCGTTCCAGGAATTGTTCAAGAAATTGCACAAGGTAGAATGTTAGTAAGTTATTCGATGTAACACTCACTAGGCCATTAATTAGTGACAGCTGAAATGTGATTATGGTCATTGATTACAATAGCTTGATATAACTATGTTGAAAGTGTATCTATTAGCAAGTTCCATTGTTTTCAGGAAATGAAAAAGGGGTTCAACCATGGATAAATCTCCAGGTTAGCATTTTAAACTATTTTTTTATCATGTATTTTATATTAGAATTGTAATGTATGTGCAAAGATGTCATGAGAAAAATTAAGAGTCTATGATTTAAAAATTATAATATTATGATGGAATTAACAAAAGTTAAATTAAAATGGAGATTTAGAATAGCAGGAAAAAAATCTTCATAATCGGCCACAAGAATATAAAAAAAAAATATTAAAGAGAATGACTTTAAAAAGAAAATACTTCCATTATAAAAAAGGTTTAAAATGCTTTCCTAAGAAATAACAATCCCTTATAGGGTAAAGTTATTTTTTTTTCAAAACCTTCTTAACACCAATGTTTTTGAAAAGATATTTTTTTATCACTAAATAAAAAATTAATAAATACTCCAACCCTATTTCTTACTTTAGTTCAACCAGGTGTTTCTACCTACACACATTAAATCAAATACCTCCTTCTAAATTATTTATATCTTTAAACTTAAAATTAAAATATAGTATTTACCAACATTCTTTTACTTACTTTAAAATTTAAAACATTTTTAAAATACAATTTTATATAAAACGTTTTTAAAAATAAAGTGTACTTTAACGTAAAGAACATTCGAGAGTTGAACCTTACATATAGTAAATATGAACTTCCATTTGAGAAAATATACAGGTTTAAAAGAGTGGTGTGTGGCTTTCACTAATTATCATTGGATCCATAAACATGTATTTTAAATTAAGACGTTGTCATAGGAATGAGAAAAGATTATTTGATTATTTGTTATAAAAAATTTTCAAACATGATAATAAAAACATTGGAAATAGATTTTCATGCACTTTGACTTTAATCTAGAAAATATTTTATCATTACGGCTTGATTATTGTGTAAATTCATGTTAAGAATACATATGGTCTATAATATTGTATGTCTTGATACTTTAAATAAGTAGTGAATGATCTTATAAATCTTTAAGCTTTCAAAAAAGGCATGTTAGAATGATTAGATGATTATACTTTCTAAGGTCTAAACAATTACATGGTCATAAAAAAATAATTAAACTCATGCATTAATTTAGCATTAATTTATAGGAACGTATATTTTTTTATAATAACAAAATTTCATGCATTCCCTACTTGATTTTCGTACACGTAACATGCAAAAGTTGGAAATAAGATTCTTAAAAAAAAACTAAAATTGGACATGCACAATAAATTTACAACTTTTTTTTTTAATAATTTTTTTTATCAGCAATAAAATAAATAAATAAATAGGAACCACTTTATGGGCAGTCCAACCCATATACATAAATACCTGACAATAAACTCCAATTAAAACGCCTACCTACCAGTTTAGTAAAGAGGTTACCAGACCAATACTATCCAACATTACAGAATCAACCTCATAAAATCCATAGGATTTAAAACCCAACTAGAAGGTTGCATGAATTTTTATTTTTAATAATAGAAGGTTGCATAAAATGATTTTTTATTTAATAATTTCTGTATTGACAATGAAGTGTTTTTTTTTCTTCAGGGATACCTCTTAGGGAATGGATTTACAACTAGGAGTGAAAAAAATTTTAGAATCCCCTTTGCTCATGGAATGGGACTTATTTCTGATGAACTATATGAGGTGATTTAATTTCCTTTAATTCATCAATTTGAATTCTTAAGGATGGCACCCAAGAAACAAGAGTCAAAGACTAAGAAACTCCTTTACTTCGTGAATAGTCACTACAAAGAAGTTGTAAAGGAGATTACATCAACGTAGACCCCAAAAATTTACCGTGCCATCGAGATATGGAGTCGTTCAATGAGGTATGCAATCTCTTTTTTTGTCCCTTCTTTTCTTGCCATATTTTGCTGACTAGAATTTCTAGTTAAATAATAAGAAATCACAAGGTCAACTATTATTCCTATTAGAATTTTAAGAGAGACAAAAAAAAAAGGTAGTTATTTTGTTATGTGAGTTTAGAAGAAAAGTTTAGTGGAGTGAGTAGCAATATAGTAAATATAACTTGTGGAAGGAAGCTTTGGAGATGTTGGATAATTTGGAAGAGTTTATATTGATTTTCATGTATGTTACAATAAATATGTCATTGCCTATTCATATTTCTTAATCCACCCATTCTACAATTATCTAGACTTGTAGTTATAATTTCTGGAGTTATCTATTACATACATGTCTTTCTAACATAATCTCATTGTTTTTAGATTTTTCTTTTCCTGTAATTTTAAGAAATTTGTATCAAATTTAACACCCCTACTTGATGCAAAATTTAGACAACTCCAAACACGAAACGTAATTGATCAAACTTGACTCTTGGTAGTGCCTTTGATCAAACTTGACTCTTGGTAGTGCCTTGGTAAATATGTTGGCAACTTCATCTTTTGCTCCATAGTACTCAAGTTGAGTTTTCATATTTGCTTATAACTCTGTGATGAAGTGATATTTAATAGTGATGTGAATTATTTTTTTATGATGGACTGGTTTCTTTGTCATTGCTATAGCTGCTTGTTATCATAGTAGATGATAACAAAGTCATCTTATTGTTCTCCCATTTCATCAAGTATTCCTCTATGCTATATTTCTTGACTTATAGTTTTTGCAACTACCATGTACTCTACTTCAACTGTTGATTAATTTTTTAATGCCTATTATTTCTATCACTAATAAGAAGGACATATACCTTAATTTACTAATCATTATTATGATTTCATCATGTTATGGAGGATAAAATTTACAATTTTCTCAATAATATTCTTATCAAGAATATTTTTCCCTTATGTGACTAACTAATTCTTTAGTTCTAGAATAACAATTTTTAAGGGTCTTATACTCTTTCATATTTATTAACTCAAACTTACCTCTTAGAGTTTGAAACCTTTACACTTTTTTAAAATTCCTCGTGAAGTGTGTTTTAAGTCTCTTTGTCACTTGTGTTATCCATTATTCTTGAAAATATTGCATCCACCACTTGTTGTAAAAAAATATATAAGACCTTCCTCTGAGTAGTTATTAGTGTAAAAGTATATGTAGGAGAAATGAAGCCATGTTCGATAATCTCCCATAGATCTTGAGTTAAAAAATGTCTTTGTTTTAATGTTCCAATAATTATAATTTTATCTAGTGAAAATATATCCGAGAATAAGTGAAGGAAAATTTGTATAGACCATGGATGATGTGAGTTGATTTTAAGATTGTTCATTTAGGTGACACTTTTAGAATTAGAATTGAGATTGTTTAACAAATAAGAGTGAAAACTTAAGGAAAATCCTCACTGGACATTAACTTAACCAAGTGGTTAAGTAGATGTGAAAGTTTATGTCACAAAGACAAAAGGAAAACACAATTAAATGGTGAAGATGATGACAAATATGGTGCGGAATTAAACAAGTAACATAAGAACAAAAGAAATGACCGAATGTAATTCAAGGAAGCAAAAATAAGAACATGTTTATGAATAGAATGGAATGGAAATGGAAGAAAAAGATGAAGGAAATGGAAGCTTATGAGGAATGGTTTTGAGATGGTGAGCACGTCACTTGGATGGTGAAATGACTTCAAGATAAGTGAAAGATGTCGCCACTTGAGAGCTCTCACACTCACAAGATAAGACTAAGAGGACAAGCCTCACTAATTATTCACACAAAAATGTGTAGAGTAACTTTTCTCTATTTCATTCAACTTGTTAATAAAATGAGGGAGGTCTCCTATTTATAGGATGAGGAGCCTTGGAAAACAAGAAATGAGGGTAGAAGGGGAAAGGGAAAAGTGGTGCGGTTTCTAGGGTGGACTTTGGTCAAAGCCGCACCTTATGCATCATTCTAGAAGCTAGGGTTTCCTTCCTACCCTAATGGACTTCTCCTAGGCCCATTCTTATATCTTCACCTCCTATTTATGCTATATAGACCTACTCTAAGGAAATTACAAAAAGGGAAACCAAATGATGCTCAGTACCCAGAGTTTGTTTCTACTTCTAGTAATCCTCTGAGGTATGGTGGGTGATGTGGTCATGGGTTGGGCTTGGGTAGTAGGTGCCCTCCTCACCATGCTCCTCGGGTGGGAGGGAATTCGTCCACGAATTTGGAAGACTTGTAGATAAATGAGTTAGATCACTGATATTAAAAGAATCACTACCCAAGTACGTATCAAGCAGATCCAACTCATAGGCATTGTCATTAATCTTCTTGATGACCTGAAAAGGATCATCACCACGTGGCATAAGTTTGGACTTCCTATGAGTAGGGAATCTATCCTTCCTCAAGTGGAGCCAAACCCAATCCCCGGATTCAAAGATCAATGCCTTGCACCCTTTGTTGGCATGCTCAACATACTTGTCTACCTTCCTTTCAATTTGCTGCTTGATGTGGAGGTGCAAGTCTTTAATAAAAGAAGCTTTTTCAAAACCATCTTTGCACAACACCTCCTCAAGTACAGGAATAGGAAGGAGGTTAGGAGGAATAGGAAGGAGGTTAGGAGGTGTGAGGGGTTAAGACATTTTTTTGGAAATATAGTAGGAATTTTGAAGTAGTTGGGTAACCATGGGTTAAGAATTTGATTTGGAAAGAATCTAGTTGGGTATTATATCTATACCCTCTAAATGACCAAACTTAAGTTCGGTACCATTATTAGAATTTTAGGACCGAAAAGCTAATTGTTTTGTTATGTGAGTTTAAAAGACAATTTTAGTGCAACATGTTGAAGCTATATATAGAGGATAGCTTTAAAAGATGATTGATATGGAGAAGTTTATAATTATTTTTCATGTTACTAGCATTGCCTATTTATATATGTTTGATAAGTCACTTTTATAATTTTCTAGATGATTCTAGATTTTTTTTAAACTTTTAGAACTACCTAGCCTTCTAATTGTAGTTTCTGGATTTCTTTTACTTGGCTTTCTAACACAATCTCTTTGTTTCTATATATATTTTTATTTTCTTAAACTTTTAGAAATATGTATCCAATTTAACAGTTCTATTGCCACAGCTTTTATCAGGAATTTTTGTGTACAATATTTTGGAGCCTTTGTGTGAGATGGATAGGGGTAATAAGGAAACATCTTTGAGAAGATCCCTACTTAAGAAATTTCCTAGGAAGAATTTCCTCAAAACGCATCTCAAATTACCACCCTTCAACTGTTCGGTAATCTTCATGCCTTTATTCAATCATATATATTCTCTAATTACTGTTTCCTTTCTATCTTTATGCAATCATGTTTATTCCCTTTCCACCATTAGAGTTATGAGGAATTCCTATGCGGTTATTGGGCAAATGATCATAATGTTCGAACTGCACTTCATATTCGCGAGGTTAGCAATGTTTCTATTTCTAATCCAACCAAATTACTCCAAACTTCTAGTCAAAATAAGTCAGATATGAACTTGTTCTTAACAATTTTTCCTGTATTTGTCTTTGGTTAGTGAAATAAGAATTACAAATGCATGTGTTGCAGGGAAGTATAGGAACATGGCGTCGTTGTCCCAGTGATATACCTTTCAAGTATGATATCTTAAGCAGCTTTGAATATCACGTAAATCTTAGTAGAAAAGGCTATCGTTCACTGATATACAGGTCAATGTTCCTTCTCTATGTTTTTATAAATTGCATAAGGTAAAAGTATACCACAAATTAACTATAATTCAAGTTTCTTGTGGCAAATAACAGTGGTGATCATGACATGGCTGTTCCTTTCTTGTCAACTCAAGCATGGATAAGGTCTTTAAACTACTCCATTGTGGATGATTGGAGGCCATGGCATACAAATGGCCAAGTTGCAGGGTATTTTGCTAACTTTTTCTTCTCTTACCGAATATTTGAACCCAGTCTGTTAGGTTATTGTCTTCCAACAATACCATGCAGACCAAGATGATAAATGTGGTATTCCACTAACTGTAGTTATGTAGTAACCATGCTTAATCTATGAAAAAATAATTAAATTATGCAGTTAATATTGTGTTTTCTACTTGCAGATACACAAGGAGTTACTCTAATCAAATGACATTTGCAACTGTGAAGGCAAGTATTCATATTCCCCTTCTTACACTTATTGAGTTTATTCAATATAGCTGAATTTGACATTATATTTATTGGATCTTATTTGAGGCAAGTAATTTTGAATGGTTAAGTCCACCTGTGATTGATAGACACCTTTTACCCACAATTTTAGTAATATACAGTTGTTGATAATTAGGGTTAATGAACTCTAGAATGTGGTTTGAATTGTGGAATTCTTTTGAAAACTGTTACAACCTTGCACTGAGAATGATATGGTGTGTGAGTCTTTTACTAATTCTTTATTCTATTATTTTTTACTGAAATAATTCAGGGTGGAAGCCACATAGCTCCGATGAACAAACCTGAAGAATGTTTTGCCATGTACACTCGATGGATATCTAAGAGGGCTTTGTAAGCACCCAATTAGGCATATTGCATTCTACTGGTTCACTATTAAATGTGTCTTTATGAACCCAAAAACAATATAATACCTTCTAAATATAGAGGTAGGTATTCAATAACTCTGGAGAGTAATGCTTTTATTTTGAAGAATCACGAAAATAAAATATGATGCTTCTTTCTATTACCATATTATAGTTGTGAGTTAGTCATAAATGACATTATTTGCCTCAAATTTTGATAAGTTAATACTCACATTTTATCAGTAAATAATCTAATAAATATATTTATCAATAAAAAAAATTCTTGATTTTTAGTCTATTACTAAAAAAAAATATGATTTATTTATAAAAGAAAATTATAAATAATAACAAAAATTTGAAAGTAAATTAACATTACCTACAAATTATTTATGAAACAAAGTTAGTAGATAATGCGAGTGTAGGTGAAATAGTAAGTTATCCATCAACTCCAATCTATAAGTAATAGTTATCACTTCCGTTTCACTCTAGTCCGGAAGTAATACTTACCATCTTAGGCTCTAAGTAAATCAGTAAATAATTATATATATTTTATTTTTAATTTTTTTAATTTTTTATTATCATTTACAATTACTGCATGGAAACCATCTTATGTATGGTATATTAAACAGAATTAGTTATAGTGTAGTAAGTTGATGTTATGAAGAATAAATATAATTAATATGATAAGACAGTGATGATCTAATTGACTTTATAAAGTAAAAAAAGAAAAATTTGACTGACCCTTTAAAATAAGAAAATATAATGTCAATCAGCCTTCGTTAGAATCTTCAAAATTGTAGATTCCTTCTATTAAACAAGGAAAATGATTATTTGACACCTCCAAACCGTTTGCTCCAATTTACACCTGTGTGACGTGGAGGAATGGATGATGTGACATGGGCACTTTTGGTATTTTTGGTAAAAGCAACGTGGCATGTGATCTGAAAAGGGGGAAGAGTGTATTAGGGTTTGAAATTCAAATTTCCCGCAAGCATAGGAACGTGTAGAGATAGACAAACGGTGACTTCGGTGACTGCGGAGAAGAAGTAGTGTACGGTGACGGCGGAGAGGGCAAAGGTGCGAATTGACGGTGACGGCGGAGTAATGCGAACTGAGGGTGGTTTAGTGCGAACTGACGGCGAAGTAGTGCGAAGTGACTGTGGTGTGCGAAACGCTGCGAGGAAGGAGGAGAAGGTGGTTTGCGAAACGGTACGAGGAAGGAGGAGAAGGTAAGTTTGTTTATTTTGGTGTAGTGATTGACCAAATTTGACTGCTATAGTGGATGTATTTGAGATTGTGCATGCATAACAAGAACCTGTTAAAAAAGCATCATCT
>Ga0123342_1010376_pt1 | contig 10716 bp, 4 predicted proteins | sample Turbeawhitnodule_FD_89960 | JGI IMG/M metagenome (GOLD analysis project Ga0123342, IMG submission 89960) | Root nodule microbial communities of legume samples collected from Mexico - Turtle bean Mexico white nodule | ecosystem: Host-associated > Plants > Roots > Nodule | place: Mexico: Nepantla... | reverse complement strand
TGATTCTCTGTTGATCACAATTTTACAGTGAACAAAATTCAAATTGTGCCAATACTGCTCTGAAAAATCAATCTGTTTCATATAAAAACAATCTGTTCTTTTTGCCTCTGGAATACTGAAAAACTGTGTGTTCTTGCGAAAATTTTATAAGCTCAATTCACCCCTCCCCTCTTGAACTTAGACACTAATAGATCCAACAGGGAGGTCATAAAGAAAGAGGTTATGAGAGCTATGGATTCCTTTTATGCTTCTGGTCATATTCCAAAGGGATGCAATGCTTCTTTCGTAGCATTAGTTCCTAAAGTAAGGGACCCTGTAACGCTAGAATAGTATAGACCTATTTCTTTAGTAGGGGCTATGTATAAGATTATCTCCAAGGTTTTAGCAGGAAGAATAAAGAGTGTTCTATCCTCCATTATAGATGAAAGCCAATCGGCGTTCCTAAAGGATAGAGGGATTCTAGACAATGTGTTTTTGGTCAATGAAGCGATTGAGGATCTGAGGAGGAGCGGGAGGAGTGGGCTATGTTTGAAGGTAGACTTTGAGAAAGCCTACGACTCGGTCAGCTGGGTTTTCCTCTATGACATGTTGCAGAGGTTGGGGTTTCACAATAAGTGGATTACTTGGATCCGAGGATGTATGGAAAGCACCACAGTCTCAGTGCTTGTCAATGGAAGCCCCACTGAGGAATTTAAACCCTCTAGAGGAGTGCGACAGAGTGATCCTCTAGCCCCGTTTCTTTTCTTAGTGATAACAGAAGGCTTGACTGGTATAGTAAGACAATCTCTGAAGGCTAGGTTACTCACAGGCCTTAAGTTTGGCAGGGACGAGATCGAATTAAGTATTCTCCAGTTTGCGGATGACACAGTGTTCCTTTGCGAGGACTCCTACAACAATGTGGTGACTCTAAAGGCTATTCTCCGAGGATTTGAGGTGGCTTCAGGGTTGAAGATTAACTTCTATAAGTCAAAATTAGCAGGTATCAATGTTCCCAGACACAATATGGCATGCTACACAAAAACTTTGAATTGCGCACAAATGGGTATTCCGTTTAAATATTTGGGCCTGGAAGTGGGAGGAAATCCTAGGAAGAAAAAGTTTTGGGATCCGGTGGTAAACAAATTAAAAGCCAGACTTAATGTGTGGAAAGGGAGATTTTTATCTATGGCGGGAGAATATGCCTAATCAAATATGCCTAATCAAATTTGTTCTTACTACTGTTCCACTCTACTATTTGTCCCTTTTCAGAGCACCGGTTGCGGTGTGCAAGAGTATTACCAGAATCCAGAGAAGGTTTTTGTGGGGCTAGGGGAAGGAGAAGGAACCCATTTCATGGGTTAGTTGGAAAGTGGTGTGCAAACCAAGAGAGAAGGTGGTCTGGGACTAAGAGATATTCAAAACTTTAATACTGCTTTGCTGGCTAAATGGAAATGGCGTCTTATAGCCGAAGAGAAGGGGAGATGGAAGGAAATGGTGGTCTCGAAGTATGGCTTGGGTTCAGAAGTCTCACGAATACCAGTGAAACTTCAATCATGGTGGTGGAGAGATCTGGCTAAAGCCTGTGGGGAGGGCGAAGATGAAGGATGGTTCCAAAAAGAAGTAGGGTGGAAATTAGGACGTGGAGATAAAGTAAGGTTTTGGGAGGACATATGGGTTGGGAATTCTAGTCTTAAAACCTTGTTTCCTAGATTGTATTCTCTGTCATCGAACCAGGGGCAAAAGGTGGAAGAGGTGGGTAGATGGGATGATGAGGTATGGCGGTGGAACTTAAGGTGGATACGTGCTAGATTTGAGTGGGAATCCAAGCTGGAAGAAGAGATGTTAACTTTCTTATCTACAACTAGTCTGCGTCGAGAAAAGAAGGATGGCCATACGTGGGGGAGTGAAGATGAAAGGTGTTTTTCAGTGAAATTCGCTTATGCATGCTTGGCTAACCAAGGAAGAGGGCCACACCTAGAGGTGTTTAAACTTCTTTGGAAGGCTAAAGCTTTCCCTAATATGGTGACCACAGCATGGAGGGCTCTGACGGACAGTCTACCAACTAGAGAGAGGTTGAGTAGGAAAGGCACCATCTTGAATAATACCTTATGTGCTCTTTGTCAGACCACGGCTGAATCCAGTCAACATCTCTTCATGGAATGTAAACATACACTGTGTGTTTGGTCGATGTGCTTCAGATGGTTTGGTATAGTGCTTGCCAAACATAATGATATAAAGATCAATTTTGAGAGTTTCCACTTATTTCAGGTTAATTCTAAACAATATTTGGTTTGGAAAGGGGTCTGGACAACAATTGTGAGGAGTATATGGGACCAAAGGAACGAGGTGGTGTTTAAGCAGAGTGTAGTAGATGCAGAGGAGATATTCCAAAAGGCCCAAATCAAATCATGGCAATGGTTAAAACATAAATCAAACTCTTTCACCTACTCTTTAGTGGGTTGGATTTTAAATCCAATGTCATGCATCACAAGCTTTAAATAAATGGGACGGGAGGTGGCTAATCGGTGTGAAGAAGGTAGGAGGCGTGGTAGGTGTATCTGGAGTGAGATGCTCTCACGGGGAGTAGAGATGGCGTGAGACTGGGGGGCGTGGTAAAGGAGCTTTATTCCTTTTAAAAAAATAGGGTAACATTGGAGAACTTGTTCTCTGTTTTTTATGTAGGGGTGCTCAAGGATGGAAAAGCTTCTATGCTGGATACAGTGGTAAACCATTTGGAGCTATAAAGTGGTTTTATGGAATAGGGTGATGTACGCATATGGAAGATGAGCAGACGCAGAACAAGTTGGAGCTGCAGACGAGTTTTAGGTGATGCAGGAGTGTGGTTTTAATAAGGATTAAACCCTCTGTGACCTTGGATGGGGAAAATACCATGAGTTTTGCCGAACAATGCAGGTTTTTCATACATGGGGCAGCAACACTGTAACTGTTCTTGCTGTTTTATAGTTCCGTGAGATAACGCATTCTAGCTGGATGAGACTAGTACCACTTTATTAATGTAGTTCTCTATTTTTTGAAACTGGGGTAAACCCCAGGTGAGTAGGAATTTGTTGTAATGTACAACCTTCTCAGGTTTGGAAGCCTTAAACTACATGTGGTTTACCACATGGGGCGTATGGGTATTGTATAAGGGTTGGGACATCCCTGAAATGTCCCTCTTAATTTATTTATTCTTTACTAATAAAAAAAATTTAATTAATCAAAATCAACAATCAATACTAAAAAAACAACTAAAAAACAAAGTTCATTATCTATAATAATTCCACCGATTCACGTAAAAACAAACAACTTTCATTCTTCTATTAAGATCCATTAAGAAAAATATTTTAAAAACTAGGAAAAACGGAGAGTTTAAACAAGAATCATTATCAAAGTTGTTATTACAATGTGATATAGTTACAAATGCGAGCATATGATGATGATTAAGTACATAATCGATTTTATAATCGATGTTATAATGTCTCTAACATATCACGGAAATTCTCACTTAAATTATTATTAAAATGATAATTTTTAATTATTGTTAAATAATAAAAAAATTATTAAAAGTATATTTAATCATAGTTTAAAACTCTTTTCTACATTAATTTAAAAGTGGAAATTGATATTATTTGAATTAAAAAAAATAGTAAAAAGGAAAGAGAAATTATGTAATAGATTTAACGTGACAGAAAAAAATTAAATTAGTTGACTAATATTGTGATTTTCCAAAAATATACTTAATTTAAAAAAATTACTAAATAACAACTAATTTTAGAAATAAAAATAATTAATTATTGTATTAATTGAGTGAGATATTATTTTATAAATTAAAAAAATTATAGTATATCAAATAGTTTTTATAATTATAAAAATTTATAAATTAGTATCTAATTTATTTTTAATATTAATTACTAAAATTTTATTTACTAATTGTTTTATATTTTAAATTATTCTTATTAAATGTCTAAAAAAAATTAAACTAAATCTTCGTATATAAAGATTTAAATTAACACTTTTAAGATGGATTATATAATGATGATTGTTTTAGTTGTATTGATACAACTGTAGCTTAAAAAGAGGAAAATACAGCAATAATATTTTATACAAATAAAGCGTGCCATGTTTTTAGTTTTAAAAATAAACAAGTAAAAGTTATGGCTTCTTCATAATTTATGGATAAAATTCTATTAATTGTAAATTTCTCAATTTGACTATTGTGATAACTATGAAGAAGAATAAATTTTATGAGTTAACAAAATTAAAATAACTAAACATGCCATTAATATTTTCTCAATTTTAATATTTTTGTCACATGATTCTTAAAATATTAAATTTTATTCCTATAATATAATACGTTGAGTAAATTTGATGATGTCCTAATTCTAAAAATCACTTCACAAATCTCTTTCTAGAATTTATAATAATAATTTCATGAATTCATCTCAGGAGTCAAGTACTGTGAAAAAAACAAAACAAGATTAAACACTACTCCTAGTAATTAATATATTGAAAGGACTTAATCAACTTCAACTCTAAGAATCAATTCTAATATCTATTTTTAGAATTTGAATTCAAGAAGCTGAATACACCAATAGTAAAGTAAGCAGAAGAGTGTTTCTCAAGTCTTCTATTATTTTCTCTCATATCCTTAGACTGAAACTCGTTGAACGTCAACGTGAGCTAATCAATATATAGTTTAAGTAAGAAAGAAACCTTAACACTTTTTTCTTCTTAAAAAACTTTTGGTTGTTGAAACCACAAAGAGTACAACAATTATTCAAGCGAAAAAATTAGTAAATATGATACCTTACAAAATAAGTTTTTATCTTCTTTATAATTTAAAATTTTAGGTTTTTTATTCTTTATAAACTTATTTCTTCAATTTTAATATTTTGTATACCGATCGGAATCGAATGAGTCTCGGTATCCATTTCTAGTCTATTGACATGTTCATAAAAAAAGATTAACAAGCTTAAACCGTATGGAAAATTAAATAATATATTTTTAATCACGGTGTCCGGGCAACAGCCACTCATCTTTGGTTGCAGCTTCGGCGGAAGCCTATGCTTTAAGTTCCATTCCTCGGTTCTCCGGTTGATTGCCCAGCCCGCGTCACACCTTAAACATAATCTCGACTCAACACTAAAAGACTCATTATAAACATATAAATAAACACAACTTTCAACAAAAAGGTACGTTAATATTACATATTTATTACATCGAATATCGAATACTTACTTGAACGTCGAATCATCTTTTGCAATTGTCCTCCCGATTAATAGGAGAGTTTGACTAGAGTAGACGAACGAAAAAAAAAAAAAAATAGTAAGCCGAATGATTACGAGGAGTGGAAAAAAAGTTTAATAACCACACGAAATGAAGGAGTAAATTATTAATAGGAGTTCTCTCATCCTTTTTCTTAAGAAAAACATTTTTTTTATAACGAATCTATGTCAAGTTAAATTTGTATTAATTTTTTTTTCTCTTCCAAAAATATTAAATAAACATATTTGAAAGACTAAAGTAAACATTTTTTTACAGCAACAACTTTTTTTAAATTTTTTTTTTTCTCTTTCCTTGAAAGCAGATAAAGTGGAAAAAATATGTAGGTCTGATATTCAACCCGACAACAATACTGTTGCAAAATTAATATAAATGATAATTTAAGAAAAAACGAGGTTAGATAGTATCTGATATGGTGGTTCTGTTTCCTTGTTTTTTATTTTTTTTTTAGTTTGTTGGTGTTCGATTGAAACAGAATGTATATTAAGAACGGATTAAAAGTGTACCGTACACATTTAGAAATGGATTATTTGTAGTGTGTAGTAGGTCATCCATTATAATGAGTTGAATCTATCATGTATTAATGTTAGCTTATTTTTAGGAAGATTCATTGATCTCACAGAACGTTACCCGAATTTGGTGGGACGTGTTTCAGATTCTCAGAAAATTCTTGCAACTGCCTTAACGATCTTCAACCAATCGGTCAATCATCGAGACTGTGTGACATGTCTCATCGATATCGACCGGTACAGATAATATATCAAATTAAGCCTAAACCAAACAAAACTACGATAATTATGTAATTTTTTTATTAAATATTTATAGGAAAACTATAAATCAAACTCTTGTTACCTTCTTCTTCCGATTTATAAAGAAAAAAAAGTCAATTTTTGTCTTAATTTTTAATTATTTTTACTTTATTTAATACCATCAAAGTATGCACTTTTAAACAAACATAATATTTTAAAAAATATTGAAAAATTAGAAAAATTTAATGGTAATTAATTATTTTCTTTAATATTTATGTAATTAATTATTTTGCTTTATATATATGTACATATATATATATGATAACAGAGGTAGTACTTTAAATTAATCTTAACTTTTTTTAAAGTTTTGAATATATTTCTAATAATTCTTACAAATTATATTACACACACAAAATATTTTAATTCCAGTACATTACTTTTAGTCTAATCTTTTTCCAGTGATTTATCATTTTAGAAAACGTACATGTTTTTCAGTTGTTATCTTACTGGTACATTATGGTGACAGCAACAACAAAAAAAACGTGGCAGAGTCACTCACCACTGCCGTGTGCTACAACCTTATTCCTGATTTCACATCCACAAACTATTCTACACTTTTCTCTTTTGTCTTCTTTCTTATATATACGAAAAATGAGTTTGTGTTGCACCCAGTGTAACTTCCACACGTAATGCACAGTATTTATCTATTTAAAAACTCATATCTTAATATAAGTATAATTTTTTAAAACAAAAAAGTATTTTTATAATTAAATATTTAAAATTTAAAACTCTCTCATCATATCATCTTCTAAACTAAGATTTTTTGTAAGACTCTTAGGTATAAAATTCTAATACCTGCACTACATATATATTTTATTGATTAAGATTAGTTTATGCTCCATCTCAAAAATAAATTCAAATATATGTTAGATCGAATTATCATATGTTTACTTTTTTATTTCAAGTTTGTTAAAATATTAGTATTATTAAAAATATTATCGGTTGTATATAAGATATTGTTGGTTTTGAAGTTTGAAATTTTATCACTTACAAAATGTAAATTACAGGTATTGTATATGTTGAATTTGAAATTTCCTCACACTTTTATCTTTCAAAAACACATCAAAAAGTTTAAAAAAAAAAAATTATCCTTATAGGAATATTATATACTATAAGTTTATTTAGTAATTCAGTTATATGAAAAAAAAATGTCTCAATTAATTTTGAAAATTCCTTCATAAACTTAATTTCAAATTTTAAATTTTTAATCTATCTATTCATAATTAACTATTTCATTTATGATGGTATACACCATTTAAATCCATTAACACACTACAAGAAAAAATGATTTTAACGGGGTTTATTTTTACATTACCAAAGGTTAAAACCTCCGTTAAGTCATTTACCTAGGGTTGCACTTTCCTCCGCTAAATTTTTTTTAAAATATCTCTGGAGAAAGTATTCCCTAGAATTTTTTTAAACCCCAGAAAAAACCTTTTAAAACCCCCGTAAAATTCCACATATTTCAAAACTTTCGTAAAATGTCATACATTTTAGAACCTCTGTAAAATGACATTTTACATTTATTTTTAACTGATTCGGTTGAGGGTATGTTTAGCATAATTTTCCAAATAAACCTTATAAGCTTTCCAAGTTTCTTTTCTTCAATTTCTTATTTTTCAAACTATACTTGTGATTCAAATAAATAAAAAAAATAATCAAAAGGACAACAACACGCAACCCAAGATGACATATAATCAAAGAACAAATAAGCACTTGGAATTAGTGACTTATGTAGTGCAGCAAAAGCCAAAAAACTGGTAAGTATGAGTACATAATCCAACACCTTTCCGTACCCTAAAATATAATTTAATCATGTAACGGTGGAAGTCCAATAAATGAAGAAAGTAATCAAATTTTATAATCTCAATATATTTTATCCTATTTTTTCATTCTCAAATTTGAACATAGTTTTACGAATTGTTAGATATAAAACCACTCGATATTTCGCATTAAAAACTAATATTTCAACATGTGATATATATTGGTCTATATTGGTTGTACATGTGGCATACACATGCAACATGACTTCTAAGGCTTTTTTTTTATTTTATTATGGTAAAACCATAGTGCTTTCTATATGAAAAAAAAAAACACATACATTCACTTGCTTTTAAATTGAAAGTATTTAGATTTGAGTCATTTCTAGGAAAACTATGTAATGTGGTGATGTCATTTAGGAATTATATATTCCTGCCAAAAAAAATATAAAAATCTTAAACTCTAAATCCTAAATCCATTAATAGTTGTTAGTCTATTTAGTAAATTTTTTTTTTACAATTATAAGTGATTAAATTTTGGTTATTATGAATTTATTATTAATTATTAACAAAAAATAGTTATACGTGTATGTAATAACAAATCTAAAATTTTATAATTAAATTTTGATTAAAATATTATATGTAAATATTTATTATTGTTATAATTGACAATGCGTAATATTTTTTTAGAAACTAGATGGCCTATTAACACTGAATTAAAATTATTTAATTTAAAAAACTGAATGAGAATGTGATTACAAAGTTTTTTTTTTATGTTTAAAGTGACAAAATCACTTATAATTGTAAAAAAAAAATTATTATGTAGACTAAGTGAATCAGGTTTAAGCGACTTTTTCCTTTCTCTTTTCTTAACTATATATGATATCAAAAGAAAAATAAAATTATTATCTTATCCTCCGCCGGAAGGAAATTTCAGGACCACACAAAATGGCTTAGATTGTGTTTGGCAAAGAAAATATAAAAAAAGCACATTTGACACATAACTACTTATTACAGGTAGGGATGTTAAATGTGCAGTCTCTTAGCTCAAATTAACACAATTACTTTAAAAGAATATAAAACTAGGTTCATGATATATTTACACTCTAACACACATTTGCTGACGTGTCAATGAACGGTGCAAGCTTCAAAATAAGGTAAAAAAATATATATTATATCGGTTCTTAGAAACAACTGATGTAATATATATTTTTTTACTCAGAATGACTCATATTACATCATTTAAGTCATCTAACCGATGTAATATATGGCCCATATTAAAAAAATAATTTTTTTTTCATAAAGAGTGGGTGGGTCATAAGGTAATCACTTATAGACACACGGGTAACCAGTTTTGTGTGTGCCAATATATGTGGAGGAACATGTGACTGGGTAGTTCTGGTAGGATTATTACACCGGTTAAGTCATCTAACCAATGTAATATATGGTTCTTATTAAAAAAATTGATTTTTTTTCATGAAGAGTGGGTGGCCATAAATGTCACATAAGTAACCACTTATACACACGGGTAACCAGTTTGGCGTGCGTCACATAAGTAATCACTTATACACACGGGTAACCAGTTTTGCGTGTGTTACGGGTCATATATTATAATATAGAGCCAGTGTCACATCCTCACCAAATGTCACATGCGTCAATTAATGTCACACAAACGGTGTCAAGTCTCTTTTAATGATAAAGACAAAGGATGTTAATAAAACATTTTTCATAAACTAAGGAAGGATTTTTTTTATAATTCTCTCATTTCTCTTTTTTACATAGTAACACAACTATTTTTGTAAATTAAATAGAATTGTTAGGTTGGGGGTTGATTTAGTATAATCAGTTATAATAAATTCAAATTGAATTAAATTCGTCTCAGTCTGAATACATAATAAAATTATTATTTGTCTAGTAACTTATTATAAAAATATTGTTCTATTTATATATTATAAATATTGTCGTTTCTATATAACTATTAAAAAAGATTTATTTTAAATTGTGTTGGTAAATAAATAACAAATATACGCAGATCAATAATATTTGATAATTGTGGTTGAATAAATTATTATTTAGAGGGTAAAAAAGACACAATTTAGCTAACGTGTGGGGGAACGTTAGAGTTACTATGATGGATGGATAATGACTTAGGGAGGGTTGGAAGGTGAAGAAGCTGAGTCCATGAACTCTTGATCTGATTCTAGTGCTGTCATTACAAGTGGCGAAAGACATACTTCTAAATCTACGCTTCCTCCTCCTTCATTGCCTGGATACGACGTAACTTTTCCATCAAATTTGTTGGCATACCCACTTCTAACTGCCACTGCTTTTCCCATTCCAAACTCATTACCATACATGTTGAATCTGGGTGAGCTTCCCATCATCACACAGTAGGGGTCAAAATATCGACCAAGTTGATATATCAGAGGACACTCTAGCCACTCTCTCATCCATCCCAACACCACTCTGTCGTTATGGTTTACAACAGCAAGGTGCAACTTCCATGCTGCCCATCCCAGACCATTCCCAAGCAATTCCCCTGACCTGGCTGTTCCTGCACCCAGCGTATGAATCGAGTTTCCAAAGTACTCCTCAGCCAGAGGCGGTTCCATTCTTCTTCGGTTGTTTGTCGATAACTTGCAACTTGTTTTCTGATCAGGCCCCAAGCGCCGCGCCCGAGTTATGCATCTCCAAACAAGCGCTGACAGTGATTGGAAGGAAGAGATTTTTGTGGTATTGCATTCCGAGTTGGCTTTTGCTTTCAGTTTTGCAATAGCCTCTGCTGAAAAGTGGAATATTCTCTCTCTCATCAAGGGTGCTTCATACCTGCTGATAAACTCCTCGTGGTGTTTGAAAGGAAGATTGATTGGTGGAACGCAATCATT
>Ga0123342_1010375_pt1 | contig 10716 bp, 11 predicted proteins | sample Turbeawhitnodule_FD_89960 | JGI IMG/M metagenome (GOLD analysis project Ga0123342, IMG submission 89960) | Root nodule microbial communities of legume samples collected from Mexico - Turtle bean Mexico white nodule | ecosystem: Host-associated > Plants > Roots > Nodule | place: Mexico: Nepantla... | reverse complement strand
TAAAAAAAAAAAATTTAAAATTAAAAAAAAATAAGGATAAAAAAAATAAAAAAAAAAAAAAAAAAAAAAAAAAACAAATCATGCACCTTTTGTCCAAGGGTAATTTTGAAATTAAAAGATTTATGGAAGCGCAGGAAGAAAATATGGAGGTATAGGAAGAAATTACCCATGACTCAGCTAAGGTTTCTATTGGGTTTGAATGAGCTCAATTTAAACCTTAGCAAGACCCTTTAGCTATTTACAAACTCTACTCCACCTTCCTACACTACAAGGCACAAATCAAGTTCAAATATCCTACCACTTGATTCAAATACCCTACAATACTTGGTCCAATTTTAAGCTTTTCTTATTCGTATTCTATACATTTCATTATATAATCGAGAAACTCATGATGAGAATAGTTAAGTTTATTGTGATAAGTAGAAGAAAAGTTTGTTTTTATTATTCTGGACATAGCCCTAATTGTTGGGCCTTTAACATGTGGTTGTTTATTTTATCTTTTTCTTAAAATATTATATTATATTTTTATTTTATTATTTAATTTAGTATGAAGAAAATTGGGTTCATTTAAGATAACTGTTTTTTAATTACAAATTCCTTTTTTTTCTTTTTTTAAATAGCAATTTAAATGTCATTTTCTATTTCTTAATATTTTTCCTTTCGAATTTATTTAAAGGCCACAATAATTATATTTACAATGAAAGTATCACTTCTGTTTTATCATGAATCAATTATGTATTATATTATGATAAATTAATTTGTTTGGTAAGCATTATAAGAGAATGTTTCAACATATAGACGCGTAATAGTACATTTATTCCTTTTTGGAAATATGAAACCGAATTTATTATGATAAATACATCGTCGAGTCTAAATTAGTTAAAATAATTATAACCAACATATTTTGATTACAGCGATTGGTATTGTTTTATGTAATAATACCTCAAGTTACATGCGTATAAAGATATAAAGATGTCTATAAATTATCATAATGAAACTATATTCAAACTTGAATAGGAAGAATATATGGAATGCAGTCACTAACAATTATAATACAATGAACTTGCTTTGTTGATAATAAAACATAAAACATCACAGCTTAAACCTAATAGAAATCACTGAATCAAATCTGTTATACACAAACTTCAAATAACCCTATTGCTCTCAAGTTTAACATGCACTTGCTCCACCTCCTCCACATCCTGCACTTAAAGCTCCTCCTGCATCACCTGCACTATGAGCAGTGCCACCAATAATCCCACCCGTCATCATTTGGTTGTGAAGATGATGGGGGTTGTGGTGGTGGTCAAAACCACCACCACCACCACTTCCAAATGCTCGTCTTCCGGTAGCCAGTCGACACATCGTGGTGAGTATTACAAGTAAGGTGAATACGCAAACAACAACAATGATAAATATTACGATTGGTTCCATCTCATATATGAATGTGAAAGTGCTTATTAAATCAAATCCTCAACTTTTGTTGCCTTCATGGTACTCCCACTGCACCATATATATATAGGGTGACTTTGTATCGTTATGTTTACTTGTCTTTACGAGAAGCTGCTTCGCACATGCTACGTTGGTTTATTCTGCAAGATACGTAACTTGTTACGCGCAGTTTTGGTTTTGACGAATATAGTCATCCACATTGACCAAGACTCGGTCTTTTGACGTTGTCTATTTTTTTTATATATTGCTTAGTTCCTTTCCATGTTAGTATACTTTTTCTGGATTCTTATATGGTACACGTCTAAGCGAAACACCAAAGATAAATCATCAACTTTAATAATATTGTTTGATTTTTTGAGAGAGATTCAACAATAATAAAGCATAAGAAAAACTCACGTAAAAAGAATTAACGTCACTTCTAATTCAAAACCATAAAATAATGAGTTTCTGAGTTTCTATGTCTTCTTCTTTATATATAATTTGTCTTTTCCTTTTGTTCTATATATAAACCTTATACTAATGGATATTATTATATTTTGTTAAGTAGTAAACCCAAGTGTTCATATATATTTGATATGATTTTTTATGCAAAATTTAAAATTTATAAAAAAATATTATAATTCAATTTTTAGTATTATAAAATTATAATATAATAATTATTTAACATTTTTTCATTTGATAATAATGATTATAATTATATTATAATTATTATTATTATTATTATTATTGATGTAATTACGAATTAAATCAGTTAAATTTAAACAAGTATTTTTTTATCAATCAAAGATCGATTTGATTTTAAAACTTTTATTTTCTTTAACATCACATAATGTATTTTCACTTCCCCTTTTTTTCTTTGTATCTCTTCCTTCCTTACTCACATTTATATATCCATCCAAATTTGGAATGCACCCTTACCTTTATCCTATCTTAAAAGCTTACACCGTCATTGCTAACTCAAAATTAGTTAAAATTCATGCAATCCTGTTAACAAATACACTTTTTTATTTTTTTATTGGAATAATATTAACAATTTCAACTTTTTTATACAACTATATTATAACTTTTAATATGATTATTTTACTATTTTTTATATTATTTAATTATAAATTTATCTTTTATTATACATATTTATTTCTAAATCCATCATAAAAATTAAATACCATTCTAAAGATTTTCAAACATCATTTCCTTTTTGTTAGTAATTAACGTCATTATCATTTTCTTTTTTATTAGTAATTAACGTCATGTAATAAAGCGATAATGTGCCATTTTAGAAGTAGAACACGTGTCGCTTTCAAACTTCTACTGTGGATATTTGATTATTCAAATTTTGTAGGCAAAGAATTATCTGTGGTACTTATTTCGAGGATGAAGATGACTGCACCCACCATATCCGTAAACGAGTTCCTTTTTGATAAATGAAAATTATTTTTTTATAATTATGTGTTGAATTAGTATTTGAAGTTGAAAATGGTGCGTGCAGTCTTCAAGTTCCAAATTCTAAGACTTGAATTAGTCCTTAGTCCCTATTTTCATCTACCAAATTCTAAGATGAAGTCCTTTTAAGTTTTATCTTATTATGAATCAACATAAAATAGAAAAATTTGTTTAACCTAAAAATTCTTTATTTCAATAAATGTTGACTAAATACTCAATTTAGTAATTGACGGCAATAGATGGGATTTTTTTTAATGATTTTGAGTTTTAATGACGTTTAAACTAATTTTCTCCCTTTCTTTATTTCTAGATAAAAAATATATATAACTAATAATAAAATAACACAACTATTTTGTCGCTTAATATTTTTGCAGTGATGCAAGTTCTGTTAGAGCTATTTCCATGAAGAGGCGTTCATAACACACAATGTGATCGGATTGGCTAGAGAACTTTATTTTTCTTTTCATACTTTTCAATTAATTACGGTAAAAATTATATATGGAATTTTTTTTGGAGAGGAGGAGAGTTCAAAAAGTGTTTATCACAATAAAACTAAACAAAAGAGGACAAAAATTTAGTTTTGTGAGTTTAACTTGAAATCCAAAAATTCGATGGAGCAATAAAAAGGAACTATATATTATTTGTGAGGTCATTTGTGAGGTTATGAACCAAGTTTAATGATATTAGTTTTGGTTAATCTCAAGGATACATCTTGGAATCAATTATTTTCTTTAAATTTATTAGTTTCATTGGTTTATGTTTAGGTTGAGGCTAAGGCTGTGAGATCATGGGTTGGGCGTAATAAGAGGGTGGAAATGGTCATGACACTGATCTCTTGAAATAATGAAAAATCTCTTTTACTTCTCAATTGGGGGTGGAGATTGACCGGATATAAGGGATTGTAATTAATTTGAGAATGTAGCTCAGAATAAGACCAGATACAAGGAGAAGGGGGGAGAACACTATTGGATATAAGGGGGGAGAGGGTACCCGGATCAAGGAAAAACAACAACTAGGCTGGGAACCACTCTTTTAGAATAAACTAAATGCTCTAGTTGAGAGACATCCTTATTGGTTAAAGCACTATTAAATAGCAGTGGCAATGCGGGCTGGCCCGCCCCGCATAGAATCTGAGGGCTGATTTTTCTAGCCCGCCCTGCATAAAGGTTGGCCCGCATAAGAAATACTTTTTTAAAAATAATTTTTTAAATAAAAATTTTGAATTTTTTTATTTAGATGCATTTGGTAAATGGTCTCATAATATTATTTTCACAAGACATGCGTAGTAAGATGTTGTTAAAATTTCCGGAATATGAAATATGAGGCTACATGAAGAAAATATGGAGGTGCAGAAAAAATTTCTACATTTTAAAGTTATGCAGGCCAACCCGCCCCACCTCGCACTTGGCCCGTGCGGGCTGCGAGTTATGCGAGGTGGGCCTAAGCGGGCCAGCGGGTTGAAATAAGCAACCCGCCCCGCGTTTTTTTCAGCGGACCACGGGTCGGTCCGTCCCATTTTGCCACCCCTACTATTAGAATAGGCAATATGAAGATACACATTAACATGCCAAGGTACATGAGGTATGGACAAACACAACAACTAAAGCGAACCGCGATTAGGGAGAAGAAAGACATCACAATCATGAAAATGAAATACATCAAAACATGGAGGAAGAAAATTGAAGAGTAATCATATGCTTAAGTTTTGATAGAAAACTCTACCACCAAAAATAACTCAAAAAGTTGGGAAGGACTAGAAATATGGATGAAGGAAGATGACAAACATTTGCTTCCTAGAAACTTTACCGCGAGAACACACAATAATAGTAACTTGGAGCGAGTAAGAGAAAGTTTCATTATGGGTAGACTCGAGTATCCAAGTTCGTTACCTTGGCGATAACGTGATGCTACTCGTTGGGAAAGGGGAGGTCAATGTTAGAAGATCATAAAGGAGAATTGTAACTAGTTCGAAACCATGTTTGAATCCATTTTTAGTCCATGGCTCAAACATTTTGATATTGGAAACAAAGTATCATGGGTTAGATGTAGGGGACTCTCGCTCTCTCTATGGGGACGAAAGTTCTTTGAGAAAATTGTAGCAACAATAAGAACTCAGTTATCTATGGATAAGGCTACCAAGGATTGGAAAGAATTAGAATATGCAAGATTGCGTATTAAAATGCCAATTGGATTAGACACAAAGATAGTCAAGAAAGATGAAGATTAAATGGACAATATACCAAGTCTCCATTGAAGAAGAATTGTCACCAATGAATTCTAAGAAATGCAAATGCACATTCAAATAAATATTACTTAGAGGCGATTCAGGGTGTTCGACTCTTGACAATCTCGATGTAGAAAACCAATCTAGAGTTAAGGAAGAGGGAATTGTGGAGTAGCCAAAGCAGATGATCGTAAGGACATGCTCTAAAAGGTACAAAGGAAGGATGACATCGGAGAGAAAGTCCATGTGCCATAATTTCCAACCATTATTGGAAATAAATCACATTTGTAGGTAGACAAGCGAGATGTAGGGCAAAGATAACACAAGAAAGGAAATTGGTTAAAGAATAAGAAACAAAGAAAAAGTAACAATCAAATACAATGAAACAAGATGCTAGCGGGAAGATTGTGAATAGAAAATATATTTGATTTCACTGTTCCTTTTCAAGTGGAGAATACAATCTCTCTAAATAGTCTCATAATAGACTTCTCAACTTTAAATTATTTGTTGATAACATATATACTATAAATTACATTTAAAATCATACTATAAATGAAATTCAAAACTAAAATTAAAGGTAATAATTATTGACATTCAAATTTCAAATCAAAACTAATTGCGGCTTTGAGTTTAATCCTTAACAAATTTTGACCTTAAACTCAAACCTTTACTATTCTTCATTTGAATTGTTTTTCTGATTGTCATCACCTACACTTCAACCTTTATGTTTTACAAGACCCCAATTGCCTCCAATATTTTCCCAATAGCCACCACATTATTTTGGATTAGAAGAACTACAATCTTCTTCATTGCATCAACCTATGTAGAGTTCTGGTTTGAATTACTTTTAATTTTCCAAACAAAATCTTCTGCACTTTTACCCTTGGAATTGAAATGATTTAAGGAAGACCCTGACTTCAATGAGCTTGGAGCATAATGATTAGAACATATATCATTTTCAAATGATGCCTCGACAACATTCCATTTACTGTCTTTTCCCAATTTAGAACCATTATTTTCAAGTACAACACATGAACTAAGTTTCTTATTGCCACAGAAAAATTTATTGAACCCCGCAACCAGACCGTCATTGGCCATTGGTTTTGTCCTCAAATTCTTGATAACTTCAAGGGAATTTGTAAACTTATAAGGAGCTTTTAGTTTGGGTTGTAATTCATTCACCTTTTCTTTTTGTTCCAAAAGCAGCAGATGGAGTTCTTCTACTTGATTGACTCTACTTTCTTTGTCTTTCTCCATATCAACATATTTTTCTTCCAATTTTGTATACCTTCTTCCCAGGTTACCTTGATTTGCTTCAACACTCTCCAATTGAGATATCATGACACCCCTTTCATTTAGAAGAAAGTGCTTTTAATTATTTAGTAAATTGCAAAATTCTTCCAAGCTACTTGATTTTGCCCTTAACCTTGAAGCTCAATTTTTTCATCACAAATGGACTTTTCTAGCAAGGTACTCTTTAAGTTGAGTTTGAACATTTGATTATTTGTCATCTCTACATGTGCGAGCACTTGTCCATTTTTGTCCTTCAAGTGCAAAATCCAGTCTTTCATGAAAATTTAACAACCTTTCTCCAATAATTGTCTCATACTAAGAATATTATTTTTCAAGTCAAGTACAAAATTAACGTTCTCCACAATAACTTCTTTTTCATTCTTTTAGGAAAAACATATTTTTCCCCGACTTTTGACTGGAACATTTGTTGAGTCTCCAAAAGACACATGTCCATCTTCTATCTCTTGTATATCAACAAAGAGATGTTTGTGCCCACACATATGATTACTAGCACTAGTGTTTAGATACCATACCGTGACACTATCCAGAATGACGCCTTCGTTAGCCATCATGAGAATTTCTTCATCTTTGATCTCATCTTTCTCCATTAAATTTTCATTTTCTTTCACTCTCTCCTTGGCATAGCATTCCTTTGCATAGTGTCTATATTTTATGTAGTTGTAACATTCAACATTTGGACGATTTGAACGATCACCTCTTCCACGATCACGATCTCATCCACACCAGTTTTGTTGGCTATTTTGTCCCCTCTCTTCATTGTTGTTTCCATCACCACCATGACCAAGACCTCCGTTTTAATCAAAATTGCGACATTCGCATCCTGTTCACTTCCTCGGTTATGTTACACTTACATAACCTTGTCTTCCTTGATGGTCATCTTTGTTGTAAGGATTCCTCCTAAACTTCTTGTTTCTTTTTCTTCTTTCGTTGTTCATGTGCTTCAAGAGAACCCGCAAGATCATCAATAGTCATTTCTTTCAAATTTCTTGACTCCTCGATTGCACATACAACATTTTCAAAGTTATCAGTCAATGAAGGAAGAATTTTCTCCACAACCCTTGCATATGTGAGAGTTTATCCATTACGTTTGAGTTTATTGGCTACCGTTTGCACACAAGTAATGTAACTAAATACATCTTCTGAATCATTCATCTTCATGGCCTCCAACTCACCTCGTAGAGTTTGAAGACGCATTTGTTTAACTTGGAAGATGTTGTAAAACCATATGAACTTATGAGTAGACATTGCAAAACGAAAAAACAGAGTGTGATTGTGAAAAATGAAAAACAAAGAATGTGGCTTTGATTCATGAACCCTAATGGAGTTTTGATTCATGAACCCTAATGCGGTTTTGATTCACAAACCTGATTCTCAGGGTTCAGTTTCCTTGTAGCACAATTTGCGAAAACCCTCGAACAAGCTTTCCGTTTCTCCTCACACATGATCACTGCAACGGCAAAGCGCGAGACTCGGAGCTTGGAAGACTCCGTTCATCTCGGGAGGTTGTGCAGTTGAAACCTAGAGTAGTGCCGCCAATGGCTGGAACGTGAGTTGTGGCCATTTGGGGCTATTACATTTTTCCCCTATATAAACAAGGGTTCCCCTCATTCAGAATCACATCTCTCACTCACTCATCTTCTTCGTCTTCTTCATAGCACCACTGTGCATCTTCATCTTCCTTTCTCCATTTTTCACTTTTTTCACTTTCTCTCTCCTCATTATTTTATTATTATAATATTTCTGGGTTTAATGGATTTTACTCTTTTAAGAGTAACTTGCCAGTTCTGATCCTCAGAAATCTTCGGGAAGTTCATGTTGTATCCTGGAGGACTTGCGCAATACACCGCGGATAAGTCCTTACGGACAGTGATTACTTACGCCTCGGGAAATCAACTTTGTTCGTGTTTTGAAACCTTATTTACTACAATAGTAAGGACTTAATGGGTGTCAATGGATAACAACACTGCTCCGAAAATATGAAATGTTGTTTCCGCAACGTAAACCATTTTTGCAAAACCATTTCTGGATGTCTCGAAAATTGAAGTCTTCACCGGTCCGAATTTTCGACGTTGGCAAGAAAGCGTGTCTACCCTATTGGACATGTACGAAGTTGCTCTTGCACTTACAACTTCTAAACCCGACTCAAGCACGACTACAAAACAAGTTGATGATTGGATCCATGCAAATAAGGTATGTTGTCACACCTTACTCAGTGTGTTATCTAACGATCTTTTCGATGTCTATGCTTCTTATAAGAATGCAAAAGATATTTGGGATTCTCTTATTCTCAAATACACTGTCGAAGACATCGTCAGACAAATGTTCATAATCGAAAACTACTACTGTTGGGGGATGATCAAAGGCAAAGACATCAAAATCCAGATAAACGAATATCACAAGTTGCTTAAAGATATCAAAACTGAAAGCATAACCTTGCCGGATGAATTCGTGTCCGAACTCTTGATCGACAAGCTTCTGCAATCTTAGACAAATTACAAACAACAACTGAAGCACAAACACATGTCATTATCAGATCTGATCACCCACATCATCATTGAAGACACAAATAAGAAGGAGTGCGCTGCTGCAAAGGCCAAAAAAAATTTCTGCCAAAGCAAACGTGGTAGAAACCAGTTCCAAAAAGGTACAAGAAAAAATCTGATCACAAAAGGAAATATAGTAATAAATCCGCTCGTCCCAAAGGAACTAACCCCACTTTCAAGAAAAAGGGTAATTGCTTCGTCTTTGGAAAGTCAGGTCATCATGCACCTCAGTGCAGACATAGGGCAAAAAACGACTATCCTCCTAAGGCAAATCTAGCCGAAGGGGAAGATACAATTGTGGAAGTCGTTTCACAAGTAAATCTTGTGACAAATGTGGGCAAATGGGTGGTAGACTCTAGGGCTACCAGACACATTTGTGCAAACAAAAATATGTTTACCTCCTACACAAGTGTGGAGGATAGAGAAGAACAAGTTTATCTTAGTGACTCCAGAACAACTCCTATCCTAGGAAAATGAAAGGTTCTTCAGAAGCTCACATATAGTAAAACTCTGACTTTGAGTGATATGCTACATATGCCATCAATTAAAGTTAATTTGATCTCTATGGCATTACTAAGCAAAGTTGGGGTTAAAGTGTCATTTGAATCTAACAAGATTGTTATGAAAAAAAACAATGTTTTTGTGGGAAATGGATATTGTGATCAAGGTCTTTTTGTATTGAACATTTCTGACGTTATGAAAGAATCTGTACCTTCTGCTTATATTGTTGACTTGTATGATATATGGCATGCTAGATTAGGACATGTGAATTCTTCGTATGTTATGAAATTGCAACAACTAGGATTAATGAACATGCATGACAAACAAAATAGTAAATGTGATGTATGCGTAGAATCTAAAATAACGAAGAAAACATGTCACTATGTAGAATGTCAAACTGAACTTCTTGATTTAATTAATATCGACCTTGCTGATTTAAAACAAACCATGTCTAGAGGTGGTAAAAGTTATTTTGTAACTTTTATAGATGATTTTTCTAGATACACCAAAATGTATTTAATTAAACATAATGATGAAGCTTTTGACATGTTTTTAACTTATAAAGCGGAAGTAGAAAATCAATTGAATAAGAAAATTAAAAAAATTAGATCAGATAGAGGTGGTGAATATATTTTATTTAATGATTATTGTGTAAAAGAAGGTATTATTCATGAAGTAACCCCATTGTATTCACCTGAGTCTAATGGAGTAGCTGAAAGGAAAAATAGGACTCTTAAAGAAATTATGAATGTCATGCTTATTAGTTCTAATGCTCCAGATAATTTATGGGGGAATCTCTGCTTACTGCGTGTTTTTTGCAAAATAGGATACCACATAGGAAAACTGGTAAAACACCCTATAAGTTGTGGAAAGGTTATCAAACTAATTTGAAATACCTAAGAGTGTGAAGTGTTAGCTAAAGTGATGTTACCTAATCCTAAGAAAAGGAAAATAGGCTCTAAAACATCTGATTGCATGTTCTTAGGATATGCAGAACATAGTGTTGCCTATAGGTTTTTAGTTCTTAATAGTGATATAATTGAACATAACACTATAGTAGAGACGAAATGATGAGTTCTTTGAACATATCTTTCCTCTAAAGAGTAATGGAACATCTGAACAACCTATAGATAGTAATAGTGATGCCATGAGTGAGGATGTTAGGAGAAGTAAAAGACAGAGAAAGGAAACCTCATTTGGAGATGACTTTTACACTTATCTAGTTGAAAATGATCCAATAAG
>Ga0123342_1010374_pt1 | contig 10717 bp, 4 predicted proteins | sample Turbeawhitnodule_FD_89960 | JGI IMG/M metagenome (GOLD analysis project Ga0123342, IMG submission 89960) | Root nodule microbial communities of legume samples collected from Mexico - Turtle bean Mexico white nodule | ecosystem: Host-associated > Plants > Roots > Nodule | place: Mexico: Nepantla... | reverse complement strand
CAAACCTTATTCCAAGAGGCCCAAGCAATCTTCCTTCTGTCAGAACCCCACCCCCAAAGGAAATTTCTTTGGATCCGAACTAACTTGTCAGCCACCCCAGATGGCAGTTTGAATAGGGACATAGAATTTGATTATTTTTTACTTTGTAGTTATAAATTATAGACAAAATAATCGTACATAATACCCTAAACTCAAAATCGATTATTCTTTTATTTCTTATTTTACGTCTCATTCTTTACTGGTAATTCACTGATAAGTGATTGAGATTGACTTACAAAAGGTATTCTAACGATTAAGTAAGTACTCAATATATGGAGTTTAGGGTTTAAGTTAAGAACTGGTTAAAAAGATATTTTACCCATAGTTTATTATAGCGCTTAATCATAGACTATATGTTGTTGTTAGCTTAATTTTAGAAAGATTTTCTTATTTCTTAGTATGTTTGTTCCAAATTCTTAAAATATTCTTACAATTGTTTTAATTGTAAATGTGTCTTAGAGTCTATCATTAATACCAAATGATACAATTTATCAAAATATCATACCTCTTCAATTCCACTAATGCATGTCCATACAAATTAAAATAATCCTTAAAAAATCTCAAATATTCTTACTTTCATATAAATATAATAATAGTACAACTTGCTTAAAAACAATATTTCATACTTATAATAATTTCCATCAATAATTCCTAACAATATTATAGTTATAAATATTATATAATAATTATCTAATCAATCATTTTATATCTACATTTGACCTTTATTTTTATCTACCATATCATTCATTCCTGATCTTTTTTATTACTTTTTCTTATGTCTTTACTTACTGCATGTATCTTACTTTTTTCCTTTATAATTTTAACAAAGTGTGATTTTTTTGTTGTAACCACAAAAGATAAGCTCTTCTTACCAACAAAATATTTTATTTACTTTTAAGAAATATTCGAACTTAAAGGAAGTCAGCATCAAACCATGAACCCTCTGTTATACGGTTTCTTATAAATACAAGATATTATTTCTTTTATGCGTTGGATAGAAATTAAGTGTCATTTCCATGTAAATTGATTATAAGAAAAATAACTCTATTCACTATCGTATCCTAGTTTTATGTTTAGTAGGCATAATTTATATATATATTAGAATTTAATTACTCATTTTTTTAATAAGACTTTATAATTTCTATAAATTTCTTTTTTCATAATACTTTTATCTTCTTTTTTTAAATTGTAAAATAATTTTTCATATTTTCTCCAAAATTGAAAGTTTAGAAGATAAAATATATTGGGACAATCTGAACCAATCAAAATTTGTTTTTTAGCATTTTTTTCTTTTCCTTAGATTTTTAGTTTTTTTTGTTTATATATATGGATTTTTCTGGATGCATGTGAGATGTGAGTGCTACTAGTTTGAGATTATAATAATATGTTATGTGTGTGAATTATGTGTGTGAATCATGTGTGTGAATCAGAATCTTTTGAATAAGTTAAGAATTCTTTAATTTTATTTGACGTTTGTTATCTTTCTTTGAGGCAAATGACCAAAAGCAAAGGGAGTAATAAATTTATTTCATTTCAATTTATTTGAATATTGATTTGTGGTTGGATTATTGAGTTTATCCTATAGATTGTTATTGGATTTATCAGTCACCCGCTATTTGATGAAAAATTTAACACAGTAATTCAACGAGAATAATAAGTTACAAGAAAATCTGTGAGGAACAATAACAAATAATGGCAGCAACCAAAACACACTAAAGGAAGACACGAAAATTTTAACATGAAAAATTTTCTCAATGTGAGAAGTAAAAACCACGGGCACAACCACTTAATCAAGCTCCACTATAATCAAATTAAGTTACAAGAGAGTCTCAAATCACAACATAAATTATGCTTAATGATCAGTCAAATAGTAAGACAACAATAATGAAAATTCACTAAACTACAGCTACTGCACGCGACCTAAAGAAAACTAAAGAATTATCTTGATGTTACTCTTTACTTTAACCGCGATAACGGAAAACCTTTATGACCCGTTTGCTTCAAACGAGAAAAAGACAAATAATCATTATGATCACGTAAAACACACAAATTAAGAAAATATAATAGGAATAACACACAAATCAAGAACCATTTTTATTTTGAAACTTTCAAGGGGAAGAATGTTATATCTATCCATCTATCTATCTCTCTCTATCCAATTAAATTATTATTTATTTTTATTTAAAATAAAATTACATAATTAAATATATAATAATGTTTAAAAAATAAAAATATTAAATGTTAAATAAACTTATGTCAGAAAAATACATAACAATTAATAATTATAAATTATTATTATTATAGTTAATAATAAATATTTTTATAATAAAGAAATAAATTTATATAATAATTATATTAATTATAAAAAAATAGAGATAAAAATAATAATTTTATTTAATATAATTTTTTTTTATCAAATATGTATAATTATAAATATTTAAATATTTTTTATTAAATTTTATATTATTTTGTATTTTTTATCATACAGTTCTAATATATTTAAATTAATTTTTTAACAATTTTTAAATATAAAAATAATTTTATAAACATACCATTTTTATCAATTAAAAATATTATTTTAATTATATTCATCACATTATTTATAAGTTTTCATAAACTTTCTTTTTCTCTATACTTTTAAACTTATTTATCCTAATTCAAACAAAATCATTTTCATTTTCTTCACAGTTACTTCGAATTATGTGAAACCTACTCAAATTCATTCTCATTCGAAACAAAGCATTAGTGACATAAAACTACTGACACTCCATTTTGCCTCCCCGTGCCTTCATCCCATTGATTTGATTTGAAAAATGACGGTTTTACTAACTTTTTCGTTGCCTTCTTCGTTTCACTTAAACCTTGTGGTTTTCGCTTCCCATTTCCAAATTCACTTACACTCTCCATCTACGTTTTTGCATCTCTTTCGCATTCATAGTGTTTAGCCTATATTTTATTTTTAAAAAATATATAAATAAGATTTTTTTTTCATAAATTTTTTTAATTATCTAAATAAATGACTTTTCCTCTTAAAATTATCTATTCGAACACACTGTTTGTGACAGTGTCAACAATATAAAGATAGGAAATCAAATGTTTTTAAATTAAATGGAGATCTATGTATACTTTTGAATTTATCAGTTCGGGAATTCTCTGGAATCAGCTTTTACCATTACTTAACAGGTTTAAGATTTGAAAGATATCGAAGTGAAAGTTGTAGAACCTTGTTCATTGGAAAAGAAGAGTTTGATATTCTTGCTCCTGATATGACCGAAAGCAAATGACCCAAAATGTTCCCTTTATTGTGCTGGGGTAGTGAATGTTCTTTTCAGATCTTTGATTCATTTTCCAAACCCTCCCAAGAATAACAGCAACAATATGCTTAATTTCCAACGAAGCCTACAAAGATTTTTCTCCTTGACCCACATAAATATTTATTCTGATCCAGTGGTTGGAGATATTAAAACTCATTTAATGATCTTAGATCAAAGGTTGAAGCATGATCCACTTACCCTGTTTTCTAATGTCTGGAATTCAAAAAAGTCTTGGTTTCTTGTCATGTCCATAACATAAATTACAAGTTGAGATGATGTTGATCGTGATGGTAGCTGGAAAATGGAGAATAACGTGGTTACCCTTTCTATTTTATAATTAGGGAATATTTAATAAGGCACCAGCACCACGTGAATCGTGATTAATATAATTTTTTTACATCAATTTAATAAGATGTTTTGTATTGTAACTAGTTGCAAAAAAATTCTGTAACTGGTCATTCTCTTCCTTTAAAAAAATGTTATCAAATCACAGAACATAGTAAATGAACACAAAAAAATTTAGGTATAATTACTTTATTGGTTTCTGCATTTTGGATCAATATTCAATTTAGTACAATAGTTTTAAAAAAATTAATTTGGTCCCTAAGTACTTAAATTGGTCTTTAGTTAATTTTCCTTTAACAACGTCAAATGTTGTTTATGTAACAGAGAGAATTGTTGATGTGGATTGTGAATTAAAAGAAAAATGAAATTCAGTGTTGTGTGAGGTGACAAGTGAGGGCTTTGAGAGAGATTAGTAAAATTTGGGGTTAGGGTTTCTTCCATTCTTTCAATCATAATCCCAAAAGAACAAATATCATTGGAAACTAAAAAGTCACCTCCTTTTTTAGGAACTGCTTATGAGAAACACTTTGAGAACCATCCAGTTGTGTTGTTTCTCACATCAATTGTTCAATTTTCTTGAATCAGATAAACAAGAACCAACCAAAGTGAGCAAAATGAGACCGATCCAGATGGGATTATCAAAGAAAAAGTGGGGAAAGAGATGCCCATATGCTTAAAATGAAAGCTTCCAAAAGAATCTAATGTCAAACACAATGGCAAGCAATGAACACTTTTCTTCCTTAACAGTTAGAGAGAGAGAGAGAGAGAGAGAGAGAAATCACATTCATGTTAGTTTGTTTGGGGAGAAGGGAACAACATTTCTTGAATCGATCAATTCCATAATCTTCTCTCGCGTAATATTTGAGTCTATTTTTGCATGAGCACATGCAAATATTTAACTTTCACACATGCAAATATCTAACTTTCACTTCAGTTACAGTACTCACATATTCAAGAACCTTGTGCAACCTCTCACACTTCCAATCAAAGTGCAGTGGAACAAATTTCTCAATAACATGTTGTGAACGAAAGAAGAGTGGGAGTTGAAGAAACTGAAAAATGTGGACATTGTTATGAACCATTGCACTTGCTAATCTTTTTTAAGAAATGAAAGAGGTTAAGGAATGAGAGAAAACCCTAACCCCCAAATTTTACTAATATTTGTCAAAGCCCCCCACTTGCCACCTCACACAACACTAAATCTCATATGTCTTTTAATTCACAGCCACATCAATAATTCTCTCTGCCACATAACACTTGAGATTGTTGAGGAAAAGTTAACAGAAATGACCAATTTAAATACCTTTTAAAAAATAAAGGGATCGAATTGATTTTTTTTAAAACCACTATACTAAATTGAATATTGACCCTAAATGTAAGGATCAATAGGGTAATTATACCAAAAATTTACATGGAAGCAAACCATTACTTATGCAAGTGTGTAACGTGTTTGTTTTAAGGGATGTGAGTCGATAGATGTGAGCGGATATGCGAGTGTGAATTTGTGGGATTGAGAGAAGCAAGTTTCATGGCATACAACAAAGATGTGTGAGGAAATTCACATAATTATATGTGTATTTATATTAAAAAATTTGATTTTCATTGTTGATAATTTGTTTAATATAATGCATTTCCAAATTTTTCAACATACTTTTTACAATTTTGAATATTAAATTTTTTTATTGAAAAAAATAACTTTATGACAAATTTGCATTTATATAAGATGTATTTTTTCCAAAAATAATTATTTAATAATATCATAAATAATGCACAAAATTTCAAATAACTAAAATCTATAAACAAATATCTCATGTTTCATTTTTTAAATATTTTTAAAGACAATGATAAATTTGTAAACTTACATTTTAATGTTTTAAAAAAATTAAAAAATATTTTCACAAACTTTAATAAATTTTTCTCACAAATTCACTTTACATACCTTAATCCAAACAATCTCAATTTTTTCCTAAGAAGCCCAGACATGGATACGGTCACGGATACGACACGGACACGGACACGGACACGAGCACAGAGATACTGCTAAATTGAAAATTATAGGACACGGAACACGGCTATATATAAATTAAAATGTAGTAATATATTTTGTTATATGAAAAAAAATCAAGAAAAAACATAATGTTTAATTTTTACTTCGGAGATTTTAATATTTTGTCTTAGATTTTGTTTGAGATTTTATCAGATTTTGTTTGAGATTTTATCTGAGATTTTGTTTGAGATTTAGTGTGGAAGAGAAGAGGTTTTTAAAACACTGGACCGCGTTTTTTTTCTAGCTTTTCCGGCGTGTCCAAGGAGGAGAATGTGTCTTCTCCAATGTGTCCAAGGAGGAGGATGTGTCTTCTCCAACGTGTCCACAAAAAAGACCGTTTCCGATCCAATAAAAAATGTCTGACACCACATCGTGCACGTTTTCGTCACATGTCTGTGTTCATGGTGTATCAGAAACACTAACGACGCCTTTTTAACCGTATCCGAAGTTCTTAGATTTTTTTCCCAAATCACTTTAAATTGATTCCTCCAATTTCTCACGTATTCACTTCCTAGTTGAAACAAAACTTAATTATTTTAAACTAGAGGATACCATCACATAGTCCTGTGCGAAGTGTGGACACTGCCCAATTCTAATTTCCTATCATTAGTAATGGATGTTGACCTTCCACATGTGGTTCTAAATATTTCTTTTATGAATATATGTAATAAAATTTCAAACTGTGGGGCAGAGCAACATGTTAACTTTTGTTTTTTATTTCTTTTGGAATTTTGGATCCTCTTCATACAACCAATAGATTTTCTTTTTCTAACACATGCAATAAACACGAGCATTAAACTCAAACATCAATAATGCACTTAAGTCAAAATATCCTTTTCATGCTTCTCATGCTTTTATCCTTAAGGTAAAAAAATAGTTATTGTGTCCAACAAAACATATATATTTTTAACAAACCACAGTCTAACTTGCCTTCTAAAATGAACATTACCGTTATTATAATTTATTCGATCAAATATTCTCTATCAAATTTTTTCGGTCTTTCTCTTCAATTCTGATTGCTCTTTTTCGATGTCCGAGAAGGAGGATACTTGTAAAAATACTCTAACGTTCAAATTAGATGGGGTTAACGTGAGTGATCTAGTTTAGAATTTAGAGTGACAATACCTTTTACGATGGGATATCCTCTTATTTATACCGTTCTAGTGGACATTGTCCTATCAGAATGATTAAAATAGGTCCAATGAACGTGTAATCACCCTTTGTTGCTCCTATCAGGATTAATGCGTTTAACTTGAGAAGTGACGTGGACACTTTTTTTGCCGAAAGGAAATCATTGATGATAGACATTAGAACTTCAATGAATTGACTTACCTGTTGATCCGTGAAAACCGAAAATCTGACTCCCGCTGATCTTTAATATAACAATTACGCCTCATTAATGAAATTAAAGAGAACTATCTCTAGCTATGTTTATTGAATTGTCATCAACATTAACCAAATCATAACTGGTGCGTTTAACCAGTGGAAGCAAAGGTGAATGAACTGTTCATGTTCTCTCTTCTTAACATTGCTCATATCCTAGCCGATAAAAAAAAATTGCTCATATCCTAAATCAACCAGTAACTTTCCCATAGAAAGAGTTTCAAGGTTTGATGAATTTTAACATAAATTATTTGTTTGTTTAAAAGTATGGACAATTAGTTTTGATAAAATTAATTTAAATTTGGAATGTTTGTCTATATTAAAGTCAACAACATATTTTATATTGAAACATGTTTACAGCAAGAAGAATAGATTATTTGTGTGAAACAAGTAGTTCGTACTTTTCACAATTAGGGGTATAAGGGAGTTCAGCCAAATCAAGTTCCTAATATTTGAACTGGCATGTCAGATAAAAAGAGAGATTATTTTGGACCATTGAATTGTTTCATGAAAGCATATGCAAATCCAAATAGAAAATCCTCAAAGATAACTATTTTGAGGATATAGTTTTTCCATCCATTTAGGGAATATAGATGAAAAAATAAGACTCGGGCTAGAAACACGACTCTTGTTTTCCGGAAACTAAATTTCTCTCAATTTAGTGTGTGGGAAGTATGAGTAAATAAAAAAATTATTTACTTTTTTATTCTTTACTTTTTTTTATTAGGGACAGTAATTTCAAAAATTGATTCCATATACGAGATTCTAATCAATATGAGAATATAATTAGAAATAATATTAAATACAAGAAAAAGTAGAGGAAATATTATTTAATATAAAAAGAAAAAAATATTTAATCAAGAAAATAATTAAAAATTATTGTTTCTGTTCTAGAGATATTATTTGAATAGAACAGAAATAAATATTGTTTCATAATTAAGGTTCTACACCTCTCATAAAGTAAATGGAAAAGGTTGATTTATTTTGATTCTTCTAAAAAACATTAATAGAAGAGTTAATGAAAAATGTTTATCCGAACATGTGTCAGTACTATTTTGTTAACTTCCCCTTGTGTGGGTGATACTTGATGCTTAGAAAAAAATCAAATGAATAAAACCAATCACTTTTAAGATGTCAAAATATGACAGCAATATCAACTGTTCACACACTTTGGTTTTCGTTCATTTTCAAACCACAAAAATCTATTCTACACACAGTAACATAATGCATGTTACTAGTCTTCATTCGTTTTCTTTTGGTTAATTGTCATCTCAAGCAATAATACACAAAACATCAATCAAACCTCCATGGTTTCGTAATACTAAAAATACACAGTTTTCAAAATATGTGTGGCTTTTGTTTATGGGATTGCATTTTCTTAATTAATAGAATGCATGTATCGCATATGCACATCAAATTCGAATTCAAACCATAAAAGCCAAACAAATATATATAAGTCAGCATATATCATTTCGGTTGCTATTAACTATTAGCGATTGGGTCCTAAAAACTAATTAGTCGTAGTTATCGAAAGATTGGAATAGCTTCTACGAAACATATATTCTTCAAATTTTAATTATAATGAACCTGTATCTTTAATTTGTTTTTTCAAAATTGCTTCTGCAAAAGTTTTCCAAAAAGGATTTGGAAGAAAAAGGACTCAACTTAAAGAAACAGTTCATTACAGCATCTTCCTAACAATATATATGAATCAATGTTACACTGGTATATGGCTCCAATCTTTGAAGTGTCATTATATCACCGGCATCATGTTTATATCTTTTGCCAAAATCTATAATATAAGAAAATTATATAAGAAGATGTAAAAAAACAAGATGTCTTTATTCTATTATGTATATTTATATAACTCTGTGAAAATATATAAATGTATGAAAAAAATTTCACTTCAAATTAAAAGTTAATTAGATAAGTATTCATTAATAATGAGATTTTATAATTATTAAATTAATTATATATAATTACGTATAACAATTACATAAAATAATTATATATAATTTGATAATTATTATTTTTTTAATACGTAATCTTCATTTGTATCTTAAACTTAACTTCTGAAATCTTTATTTCTTTAAAAAAAACAAATATATAACTATATTCGTGTACAGAAGAGAAAGGGTGATCTTTGAATTCCTTAAAACTTAAATTATAAAAAATTTAATTATAAAATCAGGAGTCCCACTGATTCATGGGTTAAAAATATTTAGAACATCGATGTTTGCTATGTTAAAGTATAGATTCTTTCTATATACAATTCTATCATTTGAAAATGATATTATTACGATTGACTTCTCATAATAACTTGTGGGTAAAAGGCATGACACAATAATTAAATATATATATATATAAAAAAATCATGACAATAATTACCATATAATTTTTTTGTTTTTGTAAATATTGAGGTAACAGTTATGCAAAAAATGTGAATATAATATTAAAGAACTCTTAAATTCATACTTAGGTGAGAATGATACCTGTCGCAGTGTTGCCTCCATAACATTAATATTTTGCTTTGACTAAAGAGATGTTTCAACATATTTGTCACGTGTCTCTTCATTGTTGGCTTGAGTTTTACACAACTCACTCATTATAATTATTTTAATATTTAAAGTTTTCATGACAACATGCATATCCAACCGTTATCAACAATGAACCACCGACGGTGTACGACCACCTTACACAATTGCCTTGTCTTTAAGTAATCACGTTTAATTATCCACTTGTAGAAGATGGAATATGCATTTGTGTAAACTTAATAATCCTGATGAATTCAAATTTTAGAATTAGATTATTTATATTTCGAAGCTAAGTTTAAGCTGTAGTTTGAGATGTGTTAACCTGATCTTGTACTTTATGTTCTTTATAGACTTATTTTAAAATAAAAATTGCATATTAATAAGATTTCGTAATCTAATTAGAAATGCGTTACATAATAATAAGATGTTATAGTTAATATAATTTAATTTTAATCTCGATAACTTAAATTCTTTTATTTAGTTATATACAATATTATAAATGATATATTGCGACAACAGATCATATTAATTCCATCTTATCTTGAATATAATCAAAATGTTGAGGAAATTATGTTCGTGGCTAAATAAAAATATTATCGTTAAAAAGTGTATTATAGGATTAAGATGAATTCATCTCATTACATCGGCACCATGCATAGGAAGTAACACTACCCTATTGGTTCTCTTAGGGTGTGTTTGTTTCAACAAATGTACTGTTGGTGAAGACAGAAAGTGAGTAGGTTCCTTTGTTTGGATCTGCATATGAGAGAAGGTGAGTGGATGCGGAAGAGTGGGAGAGGAGCTCAAATGCATCTTCACAAAGTAGCGGAGAAATGAAGAGGAGAAGAGAGAAAGTGCTTCATAAATATGTAAAATATTTATATACCCTTATTCTATCACAATATTTACTATAAATTATTTACATTCTATTTTTTTTTAAATAGAACTGCACATATAATAAAATATTAAATATATTTTATTTCAAATATATTTACATAACGATAATAAATATAAATTAAAATCACTTAATTTTATTCTAAATAAACTGTAAATAT
>Ga0123342_1010373_pt1 | contig 10718 bp, 6 predicted proteins | sample Turbeawhitnodule_FD_89960 | JGI IMG/M metagenome (GOLD analysis project Ga0123342, IMG submission 89960) | Root nodule microbial communities of legume samples collected from Mexico - Turtle bean Mexico white nodule | ecosystem: Host-associated > Plants > Roots > Nodule | place: Mexico: Nepantla... | reverse complement strand
TAAAAAAATAAAATAAAAATAATATTTTATAAAAAAAAATCAGTTACATATTTATAAAAAAAATAAAATTATATATATATATATATATATATATATATATATATATATATATATATTGATAATCATTTACATCCACCAATATATATTCCTATCTACTCCTATCTACTTAGCTAATTTCCTATACATTAGAAACATGTTATATTAATTAAACCTATATATTATTCATTAAATAGTCTAAAGTTATAAAACCTAATGAAGTATGTGGCCCGAGAATTCCTCACATAGTCCATTTATTCTTAATTTAATGGTTGAGCATCCATAAAATACTGCAACACAAAATAAGTTTAAATTAATTTTAAAGTACATATAGTTTATTATAAACAATAATTTAAATATTGTTACCTACTCCCAACTATTGATGGATCAAACCAATTACAGTAAAATAAAAAACTTTTTTATCTGAGGTCGAAGAATTGTAAGACCCTTTACATGGACCCCACTATTTATTGTTTTCTTTCCCTCGCTCCATGCATGAGTGTGGAATTTGTACCCATTCACAAAGAATGTGTGTCATTCTTTTACACACGTTAAAGGACCAAGTGATAAATCTCTTAGGTGTTGGTTCTTCACAGTTAAAGGGTCTTTATGAACCTATTAATATATCAATGTCATTAATTTTTTATGAAATGGTTAAAGAAGTTAAGAAAAAATAAATTATACAATTTGTAGATACATACTTGTTTCCTAAACCACAAAGGGAATTCTACATGTATACGAGCCAAAAAATGTGATTCGGAATTTTTATTAGATTGTAAGAAAGAGCTGTCAATATATAGGTGTCTATGCATTAGGTTAGTGATAACTTAATGAATGAATAATAGTTTTTTAAAAGAAAATCTTGCATGAGGCTTACTCAAGGTATGGTTTAACTTCATTACAGTTGATCAAAACATGAACATGAGCTAAGCTCAATTCTTCATCAGTAAACCAATGAGTGATCTCCCTCCCAGAATGATGTCCAGGTTGGTCAAAGACAGATAAGATTGATGGAAGCCTTTCACTTTCAATGTCCACTTCATTTCTACAATGTTGTGGTCTTAACATGAAGTTGTTGAAATAGTATGAACAAAAATGAGTTGTCTCACGATACAAATAAGATGCACAAATAGATCCTTCTACCCTAGCCTTATTCTTCACTAATCGTTTAGCATATCCCATGAATCTATAATCAAAGAAATATGTTATGATTGATAATTATAGTTCACATTAAATAAAGACTAATAACTCTTATTATTACCTTTCAAATGGGTACATCCACCTATAATGGACATTTCTACCAAGTTTGACTTCATATGCTAGATGGACAGGGAGATGTTCCATAGAATCAAAAAATGTTGGGGGAAATATTATTTCCAACTTACAAAGAATTATTGGAATGTTTTGTTCCATCCTAGTAAGTTCATCCTCTTTTAATGTTGTAGAACACAAATCTTTGAAAAAATGACTTACCTCAATAATGGGATTTCGAACATGAGTTGGTAACGAACTAAATGCAATGGGAAGTAGGCATTCCATGAATACATGACAATCATGGCTTTTCATCCCAAGCACCCTTCCCTTGTTCACATCAGCACATCTAGCCAAGTTCGAAGAGAATCCATCAGGCATCCTAAGATTTTTTAACCATTAATACACATGTTTAATTTCCTCTTTTGCAAGTGTGTAATTTGCTTTTGGCTTGAACATCTTTCCATTAGGATGTGACTTCAGTTCCAAGTCTCTTCGCCTACAATACAAACTTAAGTCCATTCGTGCTTTGTCATTTCGGGAGGAAGATTGTACGGGGTCATAATTATTGGCCAACATGAATATGGTGCATTTGATGCTTGCACATATGGATTAAAACCATCAGAGCATAAACCTAATCGAACATTGTGTGCCTCCACAAAAAAATCGGGATATATTTTATCAATGTGCTTCCAAGCCTCGCCATCACATGGATGATGCAAAACACCATTACTGCTTCTGTTATCATAGCGCCATGTCATTTGTCCCACAGTCTGTGTTGAAGCATACATTCTTTGCAACCTTGGAATTATTGGCCAATAGAATATTGCCTTTACAGGAACTGGTTTTTTGTTACTTGCTCCGGTGTTTTGGTGATGATACCTTGACTTGTGACAAAATTTGCATTCAAGCAACGCTACATCATTTTTACCGTATTCGTTATCATAGAAGAGCATGCAACCATCTACACGACAATCAATCCTCTTAGCCTGTAATCCCAACTTCAACACTAGCCTTTTTGCATCGTAATAACTTTTAGGCAAACCTATTTTGGTGGGCGTTGTATCCAAAAGCATTTTTGAAATAAACTCTAAGCATTGGTCAGGAATATTCAAATTGGATTTGCAAGCTAATAGCCTGACACACATTGATAATTTGGAATCTGATGCCCCTTCATACAATGGCATATTTGCATCCAACAAAAACTTATAATTAAAATATTTGAGTTTCTTCGTTCGGAGGCTCTTCCGTGTTATCTACATTTGGTACTCAGAATGACTCTTGTTGCCTAAGAGAATCATACACCATTTATTCCATCAACATAAATTGGTCATCTTGTGAGTGATTGTGTGCACCTCAAGTTATTCCCAAAGCCATGCAGTTATCGTTATTATACAAGTCACATTCTACCATGTCTTCACCATGATCAATCCAAATCTAGTAATTAGATTTGAAACCATGTTTGTAGAGGTGAACCTTCACAAGTCTTTCCTCCAAAATTCTTGTACAATCACACTTACTATATGGACATCATATTCCCCCATCATTTTGATAACATTCTTGTTGGCAAGCTTTCGTTATAAACTCTTCAACTCCCAATATAAAAGACTTTTTCAAAGCACCTCTTCCTCTATAACACCTATCATACATCCATCCATGATTTGATGGAAAGTGATCCATGTTTTGTTCATAAAGCAATTGACAAAAAGTCAACGATTTTTTAAGAGATCGTGTTATAAACGAACATTTAAGAGTTCGTGTTAGAAACAAAAATGTAAGAGTTCGTGTTACAAACTCTGCCTAATTCAACCATATATGGATTTCCATAAGTAATTCATATTTGGATAATGTTTTTGTTTCGCACAAATTGGCTATTACAACATTTGATTATAATAAGTATAATCAATTAACAAGCAACTACGTCAATTAATAAGTATAATCAATGAAAATTGGCCAAAACAACTTGGAGAAACAAGAAACTTTGCATTATTCTAATAAAGTCCAAATCAGTTATTGGATAATTGCATGCTTGTATTTTGTACTTCGGTCCAATACATGAAATTAGTGTCCATCTAACCTAACTACTCTAATCTGATTGATATATAGTTATCTATTGATATCATACTTTTAATCATACCATACAAAAATTGAGATTCTAATTTAACTTGAAGGACCTTACCACTAGAGGAATCTTAAAGTAATTTTTGAAGGAGCTGAAGTCCTTATGTGTTTGGGAGAGTCAACAGCCACTTCAAAACGATGGTGAAGGGCAGCGACGACTAGTAACAACAAAGAAATCAGTGGTGGCAACAAAGAAACCAATGAAAATGGTGGCAGCCAATGAAACAGTTATGGCAACCAAGGAAACCTTCATCAATGGAGGAGAGAAACAAACCAATAAGAGAAACAAAAAATAATAAGCAATGGAGGAGAATGGAATGAGTGAATGTGAAGGAAAAAGAACTTATAATGAGTGAATGTTGCAACGGAGATGAAGAAGAAGTAGAGAGCACGAGCATAAGACAAGTGAAAAGACAAACGAAAAATGAAAGCGTAAGTGGCACGCTTCAAATTAGTGTAATAAAATGACTTTAAAACGACGATTCTTAGGTAAAATCGTTGTTTTAGACCAAAGTTAACCGCCATTTTATACCAAGCGCTTTGGTCTAAAACGACGGTTTCACCCACAGCCTTCGTTTCACACTCATTTTAATTTCAAAAAATGTCACCGCGTTTTTATGGAAAACATTTGGCAGTAAAAGTGATGTGTATTTAGTGTCGTAAATAGGCTTTTTTGCATTGGTGTGGGTTGAATATTCATATGTATATTCCCTCATTGTGGTCTTTATGAGTTGCATGTACATCATCAACTACATCGTCATCTTGATTCATTATCATTGGTGTGAATTAACGGGAGTCATCAGTTTTAATATTTGACAAGTCATCATCAATAACCTCCATTTTTTCCCGTGTAAATTAACACACCAATGTTCTGACGTAGGATCTTTGACGTAGAAAACCTGAGATGCTTGTTGAGTCATAATAAATTTCTTATCTTGATAACCTATCTTTCGAAAGTCAACTAATGTGAATCCTGGTTCATCAATTTTTACCTCACACTTATTGTCAACCCACTTACACTTGAAAACTGGAATAAAAAACTTAGTATAGTCAACCTCTCATATCTCTTGTATGACACCATAGTACAACATTGATCCAAGTACAGGATTTTCATCTTTTGAAGTGCAAAATTGCATAGACATGACCTCAAGGGTGACACCACAATTTTGTACTTTTTTCATCCAAAGACTTGGTGTAAAATGTACAATTTTTTACTTCGTAACCTGTATAAGAAATGACATCAAACTTCAATCCATTTGTCAACCAGGTCAAGGTTTTCGATGTCATTGAATCCTTTAACACCACGTCTTTAAAGCATGAAATTCCAATTATGTTCCATCAAGATCCATTTCTCTAGTTGTCTTTGGTTATTTTCCTTAACAATGGCTTTATGAGCATATAAGTAAGGTATAACTTCGTTAGTGTTATTCATTATATACAAATGGGTGCATTGTAGTTAAGGGTCAATCGGCTAGACCGAGGGTTTGTCACAGTGTTGACTGCACAGGGATACATTTGGTTATTGTTGTTGCTTCAGGGGTGGATTGCCCTCAGTCAGCAGTCGCTTCATGTCCTTCTTCTCCTTTTGGAGAGCTTGAATTTCTTCTTCATTCTTGTGTTTCATTTACGCCATCTTCCTTTGAAAGGGACATGAGCAAGGCCATCTTCTCGGCCTCGGACATCTTTTTGTTTTCCATATGGTAGATAGCATCTGGTTCACTCTTCTCTTCTCTGATTTCTCTCGGCCCCACGGTGGGCGCCAATCGTTCTCGTACAAAAGAGATTGAGAGAACTCCTACCGGCTGAAAATTAACCTCTCTGCTTCGATCGGTATACGCTCCTTCCTCCATTCCTTAGGCTCGGTCGACAAACGCTTCCTTTGTTCCTCACCTTCAATCAAGCTCTTCTTCCTTCGAGGAAGGACACCTACAAAGGGTGTTCCGACGCTTAAGTAAGTGTTTGGCATTCGGTGCAATAAATGTGAAATAATGATGTACCTTTTTCTTGGAATTTGTGTTTACTTATATGTTTGTGATGGGGCCCTATTACTGTTGGGTCAAGATTAACGTATGCATCGTGATTAAGAGTGTATTACCTAATTCTTCGTACGGCTTAGTATTGTTAATCTTCTTTTGTCCTTAATGCATTTTAAACATATCAGTCGACCAGAACCAAATACCAAAACTTTTGGTACTCGTCCGATTCCAACTTGTACATAGTAAAAATAAAAAGAAATTACTTAAAAAAAAGTATTAAATAAAGATTTAAAAGTAGCTCTAAATGTCTATAATATAATTTAAACCTAACAAACACTAGACATCTTTATTTAAAGTCATTGTATAATTACATTACTAAAATAATATTATATATAATATAATTAATTTTAACACATAGTTCCAATTATATTTACTTGATGTAAGGTTAATCATTGCTGTCAAATGTATGGTCCATGTTTTGAGAAGTTTGAAATGAACACACAAAACACATTGTGTAGTTGTCTTTAGCTAGATTGTCGATAGCTTGTGAATATAGTTAGATGTAATTGTTTATTATATTTGTTCAACTACTCTTAATCTATATAGTGTATCTTTATATTCTATTTGTAAACATGAACCCCCATCATGCATGTTGAATAAACCTAGGAATCTAGCGAAGACTTGCAAGAATAATGGACATGTTCAATGTTTCCAACCATGGTTGAAAAGTTCCAAAGGAATAACAAATGTTGGAGAAATTCAACTTTGTTGAACTCAACTTCAATCTAAGGAAATTATTTAAAAATCATATAGACTCCATGTTAAAAATAAGGTGGGTTTAGAAACAATAATTTAAAAGGAATTTTAAATAAGTAATTGCGTTGAAAAAGGATATAAAATTGGGTTTAAATTACAAATATATTTTATGAATTTTCAATTTTGATATATTGTTAATGCATTTTTTTTTTTTTGGGGAAAACATCTTAAGAATGAGTTTTCAAATATTGTCATAAAAGTCAATAATTTTTAAAAATAATCTCAGATTAATTGACATTCAACAAAATTTAATTAAATTGTAACACTTATATGTTTTAAGTTTAAAAAATTTGTATGGGAAAAATGTTATATGATTGAAAGACGAAGGAAACACCTATATATAAGGTGTAACATAGAAATTAATCACGTAAAAAGCCCATGTCCGTAAGCCAGTTTTTCCCTTTCTTTTTTCTTTTGTTTCTTATTATTTTCTTCTTTTCTACTTTCTTTTTGCACATCTCTCTACCACTATGCGTCTTTGTTTCCTCTGAATTTCTGAAAAATTTCTCATATTTTATATACTAATTCTTACCATCTATAAAGTAAATCAGTAAATAACAAAACAAGATTTATTAGAGTAATTTTTCTTGTGCTCAAATCTCTTTATTTTAAATTCTTTTGTGTTGTCCAGTCTTTTAAGATTTCACCAATTATAAACTATAAAAAATTATTAAATAAAAACTAATTTTAGAAATAAAAAAATTAGTTATTATTTAATTAAATTAGAGACAATTTTATAAATTAAAAAAATTATTGACTTCTAAATAATTTCTATAATTAATAAAAATTTATAGAATAGTTTCTAAATAGGTATCTAACTATTAGTTACCAGGGTTTTAACTACTAATAGTGTTTTAGAGAAATTTAAAATATTAGTACCTAAAACCTTGATAGTTAATTTAGATACCAATTTATAAATTTTTATTAATATAGAAACCATTCTATATATACCAATATTTTTCTAGTCTCTAACATAGTAACTAATTTAGTCAACATAATGACTAATTATTTTTTGTCTTTAAATTTGGTTGTTTTTTAATTATTTTCTTTTTAGTGATTTTAGTTGAGAAATGTTATTTTCTCACCTAGTTCGTATTATTATGAGTGTTTTTTTTGTTATTCTGGTAATGTCATTTAGGTTTTAGATATTTGGTATTTTTTAAGTTCTCTTTTGCAATTTATTGAAGCAATTGTAGGTAAGGAAAATTATTTTTGAATTTTCAAATGAAATGACTATTGAACATTGTACCTATGAGGACAGTGAGAGCGGCCCAGATAGTACTTATGCTAGTTGATGAGTGACGGATGTGTCGGTGATCTTCCTGTCTCCTTCAATCTCCTTCCTTTAATATTGACGCTCGGTCGGTTGGGAATACCTGCGGATTGCACTCCAACGCTCAAGTTAGTGCTCTGTTTAAGGTGTGTTATAGTGGGATCTAAAAACGTATCTTACTCCTTTGTCATGTCCCCCTTTTATACAAGTGTGTCCTTTTTTCTTTATCCATTACACGTTAGGGATATTTATCAGATCTTTTGGGTTGCGCCTTGACTCATTCAATGCTAATGATTACTACTAATAATACTCGTTAACTATTTGATACTAATGATAACCGTTATTTATTCAATGCTAGTGATAATTGTTAATGATAACCGTTATTTATTGTGTTCTTTATGTTGTTATTTATTTTGCACGATCGATCACTAGTTTGTCTGGTACTTAGAGGTACAAATATTATTGATGTCTAGAATTGTTGAGTTTGGACTTCATGTGGAAGAAGATATAGAAAGAAATATGAATAAAGTTTATCTAGAATTTTGGAATTGAGATAATTTGAAATCTAGTTCTAATTTAATTAAGCATTGTATTACGGGAAAACACATTTTGCCCTATTTTAACTTTGTTTTTAAAAATAAATATAAATTGTTTAAAATTACAATGTTCTTTTCGATATTGAAAATATTAAACTTATAGTTGTTAAATTATTAATGATATTAGGAAATATATAGTTTTTGTCGGTAATTTGCCAGTAAATGAGAATTCATTCGACAAATCTCAACCTAAAAGTATGGAACTAATTTCTAATTTGAATTTACTAAGTAATTTATATTTTTTTTTATGAATCTTCTCTGTTTTAAGATTATATGTTTCATTTTAGTTATATGTAGTTTAATTGTATACGACTATTATGATGAATTTTTTTCATAATTTCATTGAATTGATATATGTTGAGTTGGATTTGGTGAATTGAGGTCATTTATATGGGATGATATACTCAACTAGTACGTGGTTTATAGGATGAAGTAATATAACTCATTTATACTTTGTCTAGATAATTTATTCTATGTTAAGATATTTTGTTTAAGTTAAGTTATATGATTTAAAATTATTGAAAATGTTTATATTGATTAGTTGGATATGGTAGACAAAATTTAAGAATTTCATTGAATTGATATATGTTATGTTGGATTTGGTGAATTAAGATCACATATCTTGATGAGTCTGTGCGTGGTTTATAATATTAAGTACATGAACTCATAATTGAGATATCTTTACATCATTGATGTTTTAAATCATATAGATTAAGATATCATGTGGTGAGAAATGGAACAAGAGTTCTTACACCACTTTTACATAAGTTTGGTTATATAATTATTTGTACAATTAACATACTTTGACTTATATAGAGTAGAGATCGTCATGTTGACAAACCATAATAAATTAGATTCTAGTATCTTGGTGAAACATATTTAATAAAGTTTTTCGAAAGGTGTTTGTTTTGTTATTTTATATCCATTAAAGTTGAGGTTTGTTGTGAATAATAATGCTTTGAAAAGGATTGGATAGAATTACTATTAATGATTTCGTATATTTAAATCGTGAATAATTTATATATTACTATATTTTAATCATAATTAATTATTAATAACTTATGAGGTTGTTATGTAGATTTTTACCATAATTATATATTTACATAAATAAGTATATATTTATATGTATATGTTCTTATATTGAAATACATTGGTAAATACATTTTTTAATGTCATATTAGTGAATATATATATATATATATATATATATATTCTAAATTTATAAATTAGTTATCAAGATTTTACCTACCAATTTTAGAATTTAAATTAGTTAATAACTAATTAGATACTAATTTAAAAACTAATTTATAAATATAGTGACTAATTATTTTTATCTGTAAAATTAGTTTATATTTAATAAATTTCTTGTAATGATTGTTTATCATCCTTTAATTATTTTTTTTAAGATATTTAGTATCATATTTCAAAAAATTTATATACTTGGTTTATTTTTTCATTTTGCATATATCTTATTTTTCTTTAACTCAATTGAATGTTAAACCTAACATATAATTTAAGGTGTACTGGTCAGACCTCAAACATCAGCAACAGAGATTGGCATCAGACGTGACATCGAACCTCGATGGTCTGGTCGCGATAATGGGCCACGTAAGTGGGCCCCAGAAATAACAATGAGTTATCATCCAGATAAAAGAAAGACCTAAATCACGGGAGAGTTCATGCATGTGGTGTGTATAGTACGTTCAGGTCTAGCACAAGTAAGTATTCCTTAGAAGCGCTAAGGCCCATGAGGGTTAAGGTTTCCGGGGAAAGACTGCATGCATGACAAATGAATGATTAGGGCAGCTATAGAACAGATGGCCCCGCAACGCTGGTGCATGAGTTGGTACCCTGGCGACCATACAGTTGAGATTTTACACTCCAGAAGAGGCAAGTCCTGTGCTGTGCTAAGCTTGTGCAACGCACAACATGACGCCTTGCTAGTACCCTTAATTCCACTTAAGGAAAGATCCTTGTGGAACAGGGAAGTTGACCTAGATACAGCCTATATAAAGGATGGTAAGAACCCTAGAAAGGTATGTCGTTTCTAAGACTAAAACTGCTTTACAAACTTATTGTTTCTTAGCTCAGTACTGACTTGATCATCGGAGTGCAATCAACAAGTAGGGCCCCCTCTGTTTCAACGGAGCCACTCTCGATAACCAAGGAGAGAGCAGAAACTACCAGAAATAGGAGGAGTCACCATCTGTCTTCGAAGTCAACGGCGGCTGAGTCAACCGGTGAGAACATAAGTAACATCAATACATAATCTAATTCATTAAAAAAAAGTAAAACATACACAAATTTGAGAATATATAAATTTTAAAATTCTGCATACTAAAATTAATGTAGAATAAAAAACCAAAATCATTAATAAAAAGTCCTAAAAATATAAAATATTTAAAATAAAAATTTGTATAACAATAAGTTGACTAAATTACAATGTTTGTCCCTTTTCAATTCTTAATTTTTCTTTCGAATAAGTCTTCATATTTCCAAAAATCCTAAATATTTATCCAATCCTCAATTTTTCACTGAGCGTTTAGAATCACCCATAAACCTATAATTAAGTAAATTGGAGATGGATTTAGACAAATAAATGAACTATTTTGACATAATAACAATAATATTTTTCATACCTTTCAAATG
>Ga0123342_1010371_pt1 | contig 10719 bp, 10 predicted proteins | sample Turbeawhitnodule_FD_89960 | JGI IMG/M metagenome (GOLD analysis project Ga0123342, IMG submission 89960) | Root nodule microbial communities of legume samples collected from Mexico - Turtle bean Mexico white nodule | ecosystem: Host-associated > Plants > Roots > Nodule | place: Mexico: Nepantla... | reverse complement strand
GCATGCATCATTTATGTCCTTCCAAGCATTCTCAACTAACTTTTGTAGTTCTTCAATGGCACATTTCCTTGACACTTTATGTTGCTTCATATAGCAATAAATGCTTGAAACAACATGTTCTCTCTGTTGTTCAAACTTCATAAACAAAAATAGCAAAAATAAAAATGAATCCAAACAAAATCAATATTTGACGAAACATATAGGATTTATTGATGGTCTACCTTTTTCAACTTTTTAAAAGTTTTTGCAATTGCTAACTCTTTATATAAGATAAATAAGATGTTTATTGTTAAAACTAAATTATAATTCTAATATGACTTGACATATTTTGTAAAATTAGGTGCATTTATCAGTAGTTCCATAGAAAACTGTCACAATCTCTTTTTAGTTAAATTGATAGAAATTAATTAATGTCTAACATACCTCATCTCCAACAATGTCATCCATGATTCTAGCTATAGTTGTAGAAGCTACAATAATTGTTGGTCCATTTGTTGCCCACATAAGGACCTCTTCTGTTGTATCTTCCATGCCTAGGAAAGATAAGGTCATCAAGAAAGGGTAAGCAATTGAGATTCCTCTTACTTCCATGTATTCCTCCATTGTTGGAATGTGGTTGGTATGACACCATCTTGCCTCAGCCATGAGAGCCTGGACTAGTCTTTTCATCTAGCATTAAAAAGTACAAATATATAATATTGAGAAACTATTCCACAATCTGATACAACCCAATTAGATAAGGAGATAACCAAGGACACAACAAACACTTCACAATTAAGTCAGTCATCTTAGCATCCAAGACAAGGTCGCACCAAACTTCAGAAGGACCTCAACAAAAGAAGAACTGGACATAAGCCAGAGCATCAGATGTTTTTTTCTTTTGTTCTTTTTAAAAGACAAGTTTATGGGCTCACTTTGGGGGTCCAAATAGAAGAATAAGCTAGAGTAGGGTTCACTTATCCAATTTATGCTAATTACACCCCCAATTTATGCTAAGTGAACCCTACTCTAGCTTACTATTCTATTTGGACCCTCAAAGTGAACCCAATTTATTTACATAAACTTGTCTTTTAAAAAGACCAAAAGAAAAAACATCTGATGCTCTGGCCTATGTCCGGTTCTTCTTCTACAAAGGTCCTTCTGAAGTTTCGTGGGGCCTTGTCTTGGATGCTGAGATGACTAACTTAATTGTGAAGTGTTTATTGTGTCGTTGGTTATCTCCTTGTCTAATTGGCTTGTATCACAATCACTAGTGCAAAAAAAGAGTTTTACGACGTGTACAAACAGTGATTTAAACAAAAGCGTCATCTACAAAAATGTGGTGAAAATTTTGAAAACAAGATCAACATATAGACTACGGTTCTAATTATAACTAACGTCTATTTAAAACAACGCATATAGACAACGGTTTGGTGGCCAACTGTTGCCTACAATGGCCACTATAAACTAGGGTTTTTTAGGCAACTGTCATCTATATTTGTGCTTGTCATATAGACTAGGATTATTAGGTCATAAATGTCGTCTATATGTTTTTTTATTTCCCACTTCAAGCTTTTTTGTCTTCGTGCTTTCTTCTCCCCTACTTCCACTATTGTCTTCTCTATGACCTCTCTTTGTTGTCATTGCTCTTATTCCTTGTAATGTGCCTTCTTTATTGTTTTTATGTTGTTTTTCCTACTTTTGTGCTTTCTTGATGAGTTTTTCTCTATTTTCAATGTTGAACGAGTGGGTTCGCAAGTTTGAAATTGTTGCTCATGTTCTCCTTGTCGTCGTTATTGTGCGTCTCCATTTAAACTCTTGAGCTCCTCCATAATCTCCTTTCCTTTACCAACCTTTGTCCACCATCTTGAGTTTCCATAACCCGAAGTTGTTCTCTCTAAAAATTCTCGACATCAAACTTGGGCAAAAAAGTAAGAACAAAATTGAACAATTGTAGGTTTAAATACAATATAGGTGACAGTTCAGTACATAAACATCACCTATAATGGTCTAATAAACTACAATTGTGTGGTCGCCGATTATAGACGACATGTGCATAGACTATGATTCTAAAACTGTCGTATCATGTGTATATTTTCGCAACTGCACATAGTAGTAAAAAATCCAAATTTCTTGTTTGATCATTAAATAGGATTGGTGATGATTTTAGATGAAAAATTATTTTTTCCACCTCTAATATTGTAAATAAAATAATATTTATTTTTTATACTCCATACAATTTAAATTAGCTGAAAAAAAGATATCCAGTTTATATTCTTTTATGCAAATATAGAAATAAAATAAAAATAGGAAAGGAAATTTGATTTAACTTCTTAGTATAAGTTGAATAAAGAATAAGAAAAAATTAATGAAACTAAATTACCTCTTTCTTGGCATACTTCATTAAATATACTTTTTCTTGCTTTTTCATCTCTAAATCAATTTCTTCATAAACATCCAAAACTGCCTTATAACATATTTGCATGTATTTTGGGAGATCAACCAAGCAACCAATATTCCACCTGCTAATCTTGAGAAAGTTATCTTTTATATATGGGAAGAATTATGCTAAATATTATACTACTATCACTACAAGAAAATCATTAAATAGAAACAAATTTTAGAGACTGATTAGTTACTGTTTAACTAAATTATAGATCATTTTATAAACTAAAAAAGTTATTGGTATCTAAAGTAATTTCTATTATTAATAAAAAGTTATAAAATATTTTCTAAATTGGTATCTAACCATTAACTACTAAGGTTTTAGCTACTAACTACGTTATATTCTAAATTAGTCTCTATTAGTGTTATAGTGAATAATTTAGAATATAAAATATTAGTAGCTAAAACCTAGGTAGCTAATTTAGATACCAATTTAGAAATTATTTTATAATTTTTTATTAAAAATAGAAACCCTTTTAGATCCCAATAATTTTTTATTCTTTAAAATAATATCTAATTTAGTCAATACAGTGACTAATTATTTTTTATCATTAAACTTAATAGCTATTTAATAATTTTCTTGTAATATATATGTAATTTTGATGTGCCTAACCTCTCAATTGCACTGGTGAAAAGCTCAAGTTCTTCAATGGTTCCATAAGCATCATAAAGGTCATCAATGATGGAAGCTAGAGCTGTTACTTTTGTTAGTATCCATCTAGAATATTGTGGCTCAAAGTAGACCCCCAAAATCCAAAAACAACATTCTACGATCCTATCTCGTGTAAAAGGTAAATTGGTTGAGACATTTAAATCCTTAATCCACCATCTGCATCACAAAAAAAAAAAACACTAAGATTCTAAAGACAAGAGAAAATATCTTAAATATTCATTGATTTATGCGACGAAAGGTAAATATGTGTGAGGAAGATATTACTTGGTTAGACTGCTGACTTCTTTCAAATGTAGCTCCTGCAGCATATTAAAATCTAATTTTGCAAATGTTAACAATTTTTCATCATGAGATGGATCTTCTTCGTAGTAAGACATATAATATGTTGCCTCCAACCTAGGCAAACCTCTGCGAAGTGATTGTTTTAAGCTATGTTGTACTCGTGCCGCATGAGAACAACTTATTTGGGTGGTTATAAACTCCGTTAACTGCTCGAAACTGAACTTATGTGCTTCTTCAAGCATATATTCTCCATGACATCTTAGTTCTGTTGCTTCATACAAGCTTAACATTCCTTGAATATCATCAGGTAAACTTTTCTTAAACTTTCCAGTTTGGTCTTGGAATTTGCAAAATATACCTGTTTAATTTATAAACATGTGTTAATTTCAATGTATATATTCAATTATATAACTATTATAAGGGATACTACCACACAATTGACTTACACAAATTAAAATCAAACTATTTGCATAAGTTGGTTTGAGTCACCCTATAAACTCAACCTTGAAAGTGAAAATTGTTTTGACAAATAATAAGTGTTATATAATTTAAAAGAAGTTAAAGCTTATTTAGGTCAAATTATAGTTATTAGAGGTTAGAAAATTTTGATAACTGAAAAATCTGCACAAACTGATGTATTTTTGTATTTTGCTTTTTTTTAAAAAAAAATCTATACCAAACAAAAATTGTAATCATAATAATAATAATAAAAATATTTATTGATATTAATAGTATTAACAAAAAGTGATGAAATGTAAAACATACCATACTCCGTGATCCATAATATTCATAAGTCATATTTATAAAAATGTTGTATTTTCATTTCTATAGTTGAGAAGATACCACATTTTTATTGGTTTAGACAACGGTTATTCTAATGTAGTTTATTAATTTTTAAAGACAACACCTTAAATAGTAACTTAAATATAAATAGTTTATAAGTTGTGGTCTTTGATAGTGCATATGTACACACATACAAAAGGTGTTGTCTATGTTTAGAAAACACTTATATATACACTGGTGGAGAAGTTTAGTATTGCCTAAAAAAAATGTTACAATTTAAAAAATGTGGATTAAAATAACCACGTTTTAAAAATAATTTCCTATATTAAAACAAGTTTAATTAAAACAAATTAAATGTTATATTTTTATTATATTAGGTCACACAGGACAAGAAAATCTGGAATTACATACCAATTATTACATACGGATAAAAATTATGTAAAGTGAACATTACATACGAATATTTACATACAGATTCTAATCCGTATGTAAGATATTTAAAAGTTTAATTAAAAAAACAGAAATTGTTACATACAAATATAAACCGTATGTAAGATATTTAAAAATTTAATTACAAAAAACTATTAATTAGTATGTAATTTATTTTAAATTTAATTAAAAAATAATAAAAAATGATACATACGGATTATATTTATATATAAAATGTATTAAAAATTTAATTAAAAAAAACTGTTAAATTTGTATGTAACTTATTTAAAATTTAATTAAAAAATAATAAATAATAATATTAATAATATTTTGCATTTTTATGAATATTACATACAGATTAATCCATATATAATTACATACGAATCTATAATTCTAACATTTACTTACCACAGTTTTACTTCCAGATTTTTTTATAATGATATTTTTTTAAACATAGTTTATTTTTATTTTTAAAAGTTACATCACAAAAATGTAACGTAAACATGATTCTATATATATATATATATAAGATTATTATATTTATCGCTTTTAAATCACATTTATACAAGATGATCAATTGCATACTAAAGTAATAATAAATGATTTATACAAGGTCACCAAGTGCTGACTAAAGTAATAATAAATGACATAGTAAGTCTATTTTTGTCTTTATGTGACATATTTAACTTCATTCTTATTTTAGGTAAGAAACTCATTATTTTATTTCACTAGTTTATCTTCTCTAAACCACGATTTTTCAATAGTTATATTTGGAGCCAAAATTATTATAGTTTACAAGTTTTTCTATTTTTGTTTTTCTTTATTTAAAGAACTGCAGACATGCATCCTACCTCATGATCTATTTTAAACTAACTTGAACTTGATTAACTCATTTTTTATTCATCTACGCAAGAAAAGCTCAAGATTTGACTCGAACAAAGTATTTAAATTTGTTTAGACTTGTTTGTATATAGTTGACACGACTACACTTCTGGGAAGAAACAAAGACATCCCTGATGTGATGATGCAACAGAATAGCCCAAAGAGCAAACTCAAACAATAATTTTAATAGCATCACAAAAGTTATTGTTTTTGAAAAAGAAATTGGTTAAAATAGATGAACACATACTTGAACAAATGCGGTATCCATGTTGTCTGAGCAACCTAAAGAGTAGAGCCGTTTGGTAAAGATGATCACTATGAGCTATGATATTATTGTCCTTTGTTGAAATGTCATAAATTTGACTTAGAACGTTGTCAATTTCGTGCTCAAAATGGTAAGAGACACCCAAACGTTGGACTGAATCAATGAAGTTCAATTTAAAAGAGAAATTATTATGATCAATAGGTGAAACAAGGGTCTTCCTCACGTCCTCTTTTAATAGTTTAGCTTGTTGAATGTGGCTATCACTTTCCTGCATGAAGTAGAAATGTTAAATACATGCAAATGTAACATCTTAGCTAAAGAGATTGAAAAAGTAAAAATGCAGAATGACATACAGCAGAAGTAGGAACGTAGGAAAGGAAGCGATCGCCCCAAACGGAAGGAGGAAAATTTGCAGTGGGTCGAGTGAAGGGAGGTTTTGCACCATTGGCAGAAGTTGGAAGTGATAAGCTTCCGTTAGACATGGTTTGTTGCATATAACGTAAGTGACTTTTTGGTGAAAAGGAGGTGTAGCTTTTAGCTTTCAAATGTTGAACAACAAACAATCCAACCTATTACATTTATAAGAAACCAAGGTTATTTGGAAAAGGTAGTGATGTAAAAGTAGACTCAGTCTATGGAATAGGTCCAAAACTGTGGCACAGGAAATTATTTTATTTTTTTAATAACTCTCAGAAATACTTAAGTTGTTCTATAATACTCGTGGTGTGAAATTTATTACTTATCATAACTCATTGATAGTTCTACTAGATGAATACGAAAATTCAAATAAACAACTTCATCATTAACTATGGAAACCAACACATTGTTTTGGCTTACGTATAATTTTAAATAGCTATTAGAGGGTTGTCAGTCTCAATATTAAAGGGTTGGGGGTATAATCATATTAGATAAAGTATTGTCAAGGAGGGTGCAGATTTGTTATGCTTACAAGAAGTTAAAGTTTCTGTTCTTTCGGAAGCCAGATGTTTCTCTCTAGGGGGAACAATAATGTCGTGTGGATTCATAATGAATGTGCATGTGGTGCGGGGAGTACTTTAACTATGTGGCATAAAGATGTTTTCTACTACGATAGTCATTTGGTAGGAAGGGGGTTCATAGCAGTATTCGGCCAACATATTTTTGTCTAAGATCAACTGTGTTGTGATCAATGTTTATGCAACCTGCAACTTAAATGACAAGGTTGCTTTATGGGAGGATCTGTTAATCATAAAAAGTGCACGTCAAAACCTGGCCTGGTATTTTTGTGGTGACTTTAATGCTGTTAGAAATGAAGATGAGAGGAAAGGGACTAGTACGAGGGGTCAAAGGAAGGAAATCTTAGGTTTCAACAACTTCATTGTTAGAAATTTTTTGGTGGAGATACCTATTGTCGGCAAGAAGTACACTTCGTTCAAAACAAATGGCTCAACAAAGAGCAGACTAGATCGAGTGCTTGTTTCAGAGGAGTGGCTCCAAAAGTGACCCATGTGTAAGCAGTATGTCCAACCAAGAGTGGTGTCAGACCACTGTGACATAGTGGTGAAGTCTTTGGTTAAAGATTGGGGTCCAAAGCCTTTCAGAACTATTGATGCTTGGTTGAAGGAGCCTGGGTTCAAAGAGTTGGTCCAGGAGAAATGGAGTTCATATGTTGTTCAAGGAAACAATGTCTCCAGACTCAAAGACAAACTAAAACTCCTGAAGGAAGACCTTAAAATGTGGAATCGTGATGTGTTTGGATGCATGGACATAAACAAGAATAGGATTGTGAAGGAAATTGAGGCACTAGAGATACAAGATGAGAACAACTCTACTGATGAAGACGCTAAGTTGAAAAGAAATGGACTTCATTAGCCAATTGAGATGAATTGATAACAAGCTTGAGTCTCTGTGTAGATAAAAAGCTAGAGCAAAGTGGTTAAAACATGGGGATACAAATTCAAGATATTACCACTCTTTACTTAGATGGAGAAGACTCAAAAATGAGGTTTAAGGAGTAGTGGTAGGAAATCAATGGAGTGAGGAACCTGATGTTGTTCGTAGGGAAGCCAAAAAGTTGTTTGAAGGTAGATTCCAGGTGACGCATGATTTCGGGGTCAAACTTGGAGTTGTAGAGTTTAAGGCTCTATCCTCGGAGGCTATTTCAAGTATGATTACGAAGTTCATAGAGGAATAAATTAAAGAAGCGATATGGCAATGTGAAGCTACGAAAAGCCCTAGTTCGGATGGGTTCAATTTCAACTTCATCAAGGATAATTGGTCTACTCTTAAACAAGACATAGTGGATGTCGTGCAATCTTTTCAGGTTACGGGGCACATTCCGAAGGGCTGTAATGCATCATTTATAGCACTTGTACCCAAAGTGAGAGATCCCACACATCTTGACCAGTACAGGCCTATCTCCCTTGTGGGTGCTATTTATAAAATCATATCCAAGGTGTTGTCATGTCGTATTAAGTGTGTTCTACCGACGGTCATTTATGATAGTCAATCGCCTTTCCTAAAGGACAAAGGTATGTTAGATAGTGTCCTTGTGGCTAATGAGGTTGTTGAGGAGTTGAGGCATGGGAGGAGTGGGTTGTGCTTGAAGGTGGACTACGAGAAGACGTATGACTCGGTTAGGTGGGATTTTCTTTTTCATGTGTTATCTAGGCTGGGTTTCCATAGCAATTGGATCCTCTAGGTCAAAGGATGTTTGGAGTCCGGGTCGGTGTCTGTTATGGTTAATGGTAGTCCTACGAAGAAATTTAGACCAATTAGAGGGTTAAGGCAGGGAGATCCCTTAGCCCCATTTTTGTTCCTCATTATTGTTGAAGGCTTGGTCGGACTGGTTAGATAGGCTCTTAGGATGAACCTCCTCATAGGTGTGAAGGTAGGGAGGAATGAGGTTGAAATCTTTGTGTTGTAATTCACTGACGACGTCTTGTTTCTTTGTGAAGACTCCTATAAAAACGTTATCTCTTTAAAAGCAATCTTAAGGTGTTTTGAGATTTCTTCTGGGCTTAAAATCAACTTTCATAAATCAAAGTTGGCTGGTATTAATGTTGAAAGGAACGACCTTGATCTCTACTCAAAATCTTTGAATTGCTCTCTGATGAGGGTACCTTTTAAATACCTAGGAGTCATAGTAGGAGGAAACCCAAGAAAGAAGCAATTTTGGGAGCCTATTCTGAGTAAGTTATGTGACAAGTTGAGTGCTTGGAAAGGGAGATTCCTGTCGCTAGCGGGAAGGATTTGCTTAATCAAATTGATGTTAACCGCCTTACCCCTCTTTTACTTGTCCTTCTTTAAAGCACCGACATCGGTGTATAACAGAATTATTAGTATCCAAAGAAGTTTTCTTTAGGCGTGGAGAAGAGATAAACGATTTATATCCTAGGTAAGATGGGAGAATGTTTGCAAACGGACGGAGGAAGGTGGGTTGGGGATTAAAGATATCATAATGTTCAACAAAACTCTCTTGGCTAAGTGGAAATGGAGGTTAATGAATAATGAACAAGGGAAGTGAAAAGATATCTTAGTTCAAAATATAGTACGGAATCGAATCTTACACAACTCCCGGTTAAATTCTAGTCCTGGTGGTGGAGAGATCTATCCAAAATGTGTGGTGAGGGAGAAGAATCAGGATGGTTTCAAGCAACTTTACATTGGAAAGTTGGATCTGGGATAAGGTTAGATTCTGGGAGGATGACTGGCTTGGAAGAGGTAACCTCATTTCTATGTATCCTAGATTGTTTTCTTTGTCTATGGATCAAGGGAAGACAGTGAGAGAGGTGGGTGTGTGGGTATACTCAATGTGGAGATGGAGGTTAAAGTGGAGAAGAGTTAGGTTTGAGTGGGAGTCTCGGCAAGAGGAAGATTTGATTAGGTATATCTCCACGAGTTCCCTTAGCAGGGACATAGAGGATATGCAAATGTGGGGAGGGGATACCACATGAGAGTTCTCTGTGAGGTCAGCTTATGAGTACCTAGCTAATCATGGCTTGGGTCATCCTTGTGGTATCTTCAATCAGTTGTGGCAAGTTAAAGCATTTCCCAATGCTCTAACAACTGCTTGGAGGATTCTAATGGACAAAATGCCAACTCGATGCAACCTAATCAGGAGAGGGGTGATTGCTAGCTCTTCTTCTTGTGAGATGTGCAGAGCGTTAGAGGAGACTTCTCATCATTTGTTCTTAGAATGTCGCTTTGCGCAAAGAGTGTGGTCTCAATGCTTTAGATGGATTGGTATCTTGGGTGCTCAACATAAGGATCTAAAAGTCCACTTTGAGAACTTTCACTTGGTTCATATGAGCTGTAAGCAAAACCTAGTATGGAAAGGTATGTGGGTGGCAATAGTAAGGGTATATGGAAATAGAGGAATGAGGTTATGTTTAAGCAAGGGATAACTGATGCAGAAGAAGTATTCCATATGACTCAACTAAGATCGTGGTTATGGATGAAACACAGAGTTCGAATCTTCAGTTCCTCGTTCTCGGAATGGCACTTGAATCCTGTCCTTTGCTGCATTAAAAGCTATAGGTAAGTGGATTGGGTAACCCCTACTTGAGCATGGCTGTGGGGTGGAAAGGCAGTTGCAAATCTCTATAATTGGGGGTGGTGCAGAACTCGGGTGGAGTTCTCTGCAAATATGAGTAGCAGAATTGTGAGGAGGTCTCTTGGATGCATATATTGGCTTTGGAGGAAGCCACTATGGACGTAGAATGAGGCGGTGGTGAGTTACAGTTGTTGTCTTAACATCAGTTTAGTGGAGGAGAGTTTTCAGGGGTTTTTGAAGGATGCAGAACTGTTTTGTGGCCAAGGAATGTAGGACCGTGGCGTTGGAGTATGGGTGGTGACGCAGAATTGGGTGGAGTTCTATGCATTTTTGAGTTTTGAGGACACCGTTATGGAAGTTGTATATGGCAGTGGTGAGAATTGGAGATGTTATACCTGCAGCTTAGTGGAGCTGAATTCTCAGAGGTAGGGGCTGGAGCTGAAAAGG
>Ga0123342_1010370_pt1 | contig 10719 bp, 3 predicted proteins | sample Turbeawhitnodule_FD_89960 | JGI IMG/M metagenome (GOLD analysis project Ga0123342, IMG submission 89960) | Root nodule microbial communities of legume samples collected from Mexico - Turtle bean Mexico white nodule | ecosystem: Host-associated > Plants > Roots > Nodule | place: Mexico: Nepantla... | reverse complement strand
TTTTGGTTTAATCCCAAGTCCCACATCGGTGGGTTCATTGTTTGGGAAGGAGGTTTGAGGGTTATAAATTAAACACTCCTCCTTCACTGTTAGATATCCCAATTTGTAATATCTTCTCCCATAATAATAAAAGTGAGTTGTTTTTGCTGTGCTCGGAGATTAGGCTAAATTGGCCGAAATCCGTTAACAATTTTCGGGTGTGTTTTTCCTCTTTATCTCTTTTATTATTCCGCTTTATTTATTCAATATTATTTGTCGGGTAGCTCTGTTAGGGTTCTGTTTTAGTGGGAAAATTACCCGTTTTTCCCAACAGTTATATGATTAATTATGTGTAATGTTTTGCACATTAATCATTTGAAATTGACATTTTAGTGTGAAAGTTAACCTATTTGTTGCAATGCTATATATTATTATAAGTATTAATTTTGATAAGTGCAATTGAATCATGTAATGTTTCATAAATTCATTTATTCATATATAATGTAAATTCTTAATTATTTAGTATATGTTGTCTTTGTCTAGGAAGAGGCTCGACACCTAATTTAAAGAATTGTATTTACAATACCACCAGTTTACAAAGGCTCAAAGTCATGTATCACTCACATTTTTCCTCCCCACGTTCCAACTCACTTCTACCGTTCCCAATTTAATTTATTGGTAAACATCAAAATTGTCGAAGAATTTGTTTCCATTAGACAATTCATTCAACAGTATTTCTAAGGTCAACCATGTATGTTCTAGCCATAGTAATCAATGTCCTAACTAGTTATACCAACAGAAGGTTTCCCCATCATAGAGAAACCTAAAATACCAAAGCAAAATGTGTCATACAAAGGATCAATATATTTGAAAAAGAAAAGAAAAATGAAAGTCAAATGCATACAAGTTATAACTAGAGAAGTAGCTTGGATTTACCATGAAAAGATCCCACACGGAGAAACCTGATAATTCGAAAGTGATGCCACATCACCAATTAGTTTGTTGTTTTCAAGTCACCTGAATATTTTAGACCAAAACAATTGTAAATATCAATTGAATAGTTCAATTACCAAAGTCAATAATCACCCACCATATTGACATGTGAAAAACAACACAGTTAATTTGAAGCCATTAAGTTCTATTGCACAAAAACACAAGTCTATATTTAAATTTGATGAAAATGAACAAGAATCAAGTCAAAGATTTGATTATTTGAAACATGACTGAACATAGAAACATGAAGAATAATCATAACAAAACAATAAAGAAATAATACGTACTTTATAAGAAATATCTTACATACTAAGATTTCCAAATTCTACAGGAATAACTCCTATCATGCTCTCCAAGCTTTGCAAGGCTGGGGGATTGTTCCATTCAACTTGTTTTTATGCACATATGTAGAAAAATCTCTAACCATTTTCTTATTTTTATAGAGTGCAACAAAAAGAAGATCCTTGATATATATATATAGATACATTCATTCTTATATATTATTTATTAAAGCAAATTTAAAGGAAGTGTATGGAGAATTAACAAATTATAAAAAGTAGGAAAAAGAAAAAGTCACATGCAGATTCATAGAGGGAATATATTTGTTTTGGTGGAGGCAAACAAATTGCAACCAAAGTGAACTTTCATACTGAATCATGATGAAAGGGAGTGTTGTTATATATTATATATTAATTTATCTAACCATGACAATTGATTAAGGCTTTCAGTCATTATGTAAAATTTATTACTTAAAAAGGAAAACTGTGCTACAAACCTTTAATCATTACTTGATAAATTGAATAAAAGAAAAAGTATACAAGTATAAATCGTTATCATTTATTTATTTATTTTTAAAAACAGTTGGGGACATGTTTTTTTAGTGTGCTACAATTTTTCCAAGAGTTTATAAAAAAAAAAGTGTGATATTCCCAACTTTGTCAAAAAATTACATGGTTTAAAATTCAAATACAACATCAAACAGATAGGTACACTAAATACAACAAAAGGCAATCATATTTGAAGAAGGAAATTGAGTTTGAGTTTGATTTTATTTATGCAAAATGGACAAGTGACACCTGATTCACTTTATATGTCACTTCTTTAAAAGCAGATGGAGGAATTCAAATTCGAATTTTTCTCTCCATTCTCCAAGGTTTGGCCTCCTCTCTTATAGATAGGACCTTCATCTCCATATATTTTTATTATACACAAAATGTCTCTCACTTGTTCTTGAGCCTTCTTAGAAAAGTCTCTCCTAATTTCGACTCTTCCTAGACATCTTTCTTAAGAGTTGGTTGTATCTTTTTCTTAAGAGCACATCCTCAATTCTCTTACATAAAATACATTCATTCTTCCAAGCTTCCATCCCTGCTTTGTTGGATATCTCAAACTACTCCAACTATATATGTTTGATGAAGCCAAAAGCCTTGAAAAGGAGACTTGGTGCATCATAAATATCTCTTATCTTAAAGCCTATGATGAAGAGTGAAAGCACAAAGTCTTTTAAAAAGGAGTTAAACTGAATTTTAACTACTCAGATTTTTCAACCTATTAAAAGTTTTTTCAACAGGTTAAAGTTTTTGTGTTACATACTCTACAACTTTTTCAATTGGTTATTTGAAGAAACAATTGATTAAAAGTTTCCTGATGTATTTTCTTCTAAAAGTTGTTTTAAAGTTTGTTTTGTTTCCAAATTCTATTTTCAAACTTCTTAAAATTTTGTTTTGATTCTACTTAATTTATTTCAGAATTATCAGCATGATATTTTAGTTTTCAATCAGTTGTTTTCTTAATAAATTCAAAATTATTTTTTAAATATGTTTCTATTTTGAATTTATGAGTAAAGCGTCCTTGAATATATTCATTCTTATTAACAAAAGCTGGAGATGAGGGAGTTTGGTTTTTGGAGAGTTCTTGAAACTTTGTGAGTTCTTTGTGCTGTTATTTCATCATTAGCTTGAGATTTTCATAAAGGTGCTGCAGTTTGGAGGTCCCTGATTATGTCAATAAAGTGTATTTGTTTCATACTTATTCTATTTTGTAAAGTTGTGTTAGCTTAGTTGTGTTAGCTTACTTCCAAGATAGGTTTTCTTGAAGCATAAGCATAAACATTGCTGTAATAGTTTTTTCAGTGTGTGCTTGTAACTCTGGTAAGGTTGAATAGCTTTTCTTGACAAATCTTTTGTAAAAGATACTTTTGATTTAGTGAAATATACTTTTTGATTTAGTGAAATCCATCTTAGTAAATTTTGAGTAAATTAGTATAAATCTTCGGGTGTTTTACTGCTTTCTTATTCATTGTTAAGAGATTCTGGAAATTATGTAAAAACTGGAATAAATTATGCACCCAATGTAGGGCATTTTTGAAAATTTAAAAGTGTGTATGATGGAGGTTAAAAAAGGTTGGATGTAGGATGCCTTGTAATTTTGATGAAAGGATCAAATCAGATCCCCATACTATTGCCCAGAAAACAAAACACTGGATATCTGATCAATACTCCGACCATATTTACAAAATAGCAAGTATAAAAACTCAATTAAGTTTCTAAGAAACTATAGAATTTTGTTTAAATTCCTAAAATTATTCCTTTTTTTATATTTTAGTATCAACATCTTATTAGTATTACTCAAGTTTCAAGAATCAAAATAATTTTAATAACTTGTGTTTTTTTTTATTTGAATGTGATGCAAGAACTGAAGCTTTACTCATCCACTACGTACTAAAATAAAGTGCTTCAGAAGCATGCATCATACAATGCAAGCAACCATTTTTGCTACCTTAATCAGAATCACAACAATATCAAAATGAAAGAAACATAAAAGAAACTGACGTATCTTATGTCACCAATGTCTAGAGCAATTAAGAATTTTGACAACTAGAATGATGACACTCTCTAGGTTACAGCTTGTATCAATATTCCAATGCTTCCGCTAGACATAATAAACAACGTAAACAGTGTACTTTACAAAACAAGATTCCTGAAAATTTACAATCTGCTGGTAGTTCCAATGGTTGGCAGCTTTCTATAGAATGTTCCATTCCAATTAAAGGAAAATACTTCATAAAGCAGCAACACCTACAACATTTATGTCACATCAGTTCTGTAATCAGTGTCAGCGTTACAAAACACTACATAACATGCAAATATGTCAAAACCATGAAGTTAGAATGCTGGTATTTCAAAAAATAAGGTGCACAATAGAAGACATCACAATTATACTACAAAAGTTGACACTGCAAAAGGGGCAAGGCATTTGAAGTAAAGCGGAACATGGATCTAAATCAGTAACTGGATAAGTTTCTTAAGCCTGAACCTGAAGAAATCTTAAATATAGCCAAAAGACATATAAACTTCCCCATGTTAACACATTATCAGATTAGTAAGCCAAGTGTCATCATATTTATGACATCTGACCCCTGTTCCAGCCCCCAATAAGGGGGGAAAAACTCCTTAGCGACTGGACATAAGTTAAAGACAATAGAACTATTGAAATGAAATACCAAAGGTTAGACAATCAGACATTGAGTACAACTTCAGTGTACATATCTCTGGGGATCATGAGGTAGTTTATTACTTGTTTCATTTACCAAGGGTCTGTTTAGACGAGGTTCTCCACAAGACCGGGGGAGGGGGGGGAAGATGAATTTGACTTCTCCATAGACTAAAACTAGCTTAGCACAAATTAAAAATAAAAAATTAGAGAAACTATGCGAAAAATTCTACAGATTAGCTTATGCATAAACTAATTGTAGCTTATGGAGAAGCTAATTCAACTTTTTTTCTTATTTTTCCCTTCTATAAGGGAGCTTAAAGAGAAGTTCGTCTAAATAGACCCAAGCCTTAGTGGAAGAAAAGTGATAGTAACATCTGACAGAGAGAGAAGATATTTAAGATAAAATATGTTGTTAGTCCCTTAACAATGTTCGTTTTCTTCAGTCCTGAAAATAAAATTGCCCTGCCTCCTTTTGGCCCCTCATTTATGTAAACATGTCAGGTGTGGTTACTATTTTCATATCAAGGAGCCAAAAAGAAACAATTTTCTGTGAATGACAAGGACCACATCTGACATATTTTTCATCGAGGCTAAAAGGATATTATTTCACTGAGGCACTAAAAGTGATCATCTGTATATTTATAGGGACTACAAAATGAATCCTTATATTTGCCAACAAAAGGAGTTCATGTCCAGTTCAGACACTGTTCTGAATTTTATGAAGTAAAGAGAGCTTGTTTTGCAAGCCTTTGAAGATGTACAAAATAAAAAATAATATGTAAAATAAAATATAAAGAACTGAAACCATTACATAAATCATCCCTATGTATCCAACAATGTTAAAAGAAATAACTGGAAGGTCAACTGCATCTCAAAAATCCTAAGAATGCAAAGAAAAACAAAGGAGACTCTGTAATGCACACCCTAGAACCTCACCAGCTATAGAATAGGCTCAGTCCTCTAACTACCTTAAATCTTTCCTACCTTATGATCCCCCAAGCCTTCCCCATACCACCCATCCACTCATTCTATTATTTTCTCATCTCTCTCCTCCAACTCATCCCATAACTAGCTCAATTGGCAGAATCTGTCTGGTTGCATAACCATTGCCATAATGTTTTATGGGAATTAATCCCCTAATCTATCTTTTAGTCCTTTCGTATTTATGCTGCAATTATTACTATGATTCTATGAATCTCACTGCCAGGTCTATAAAAAGACCAACGTTTAACTTCCAATATGTATCATGTTTGTTAGACCTATCTTTTGATAGCACATATACAGCGAGAATAACATTTATTTATCATGTCTGAAATCACGTGATAATGGAAAATATGTGACTTAAGAGGCTACACTTTCAACCTAACACCTATACAGATCTATTTCTCAATCACTTCAATGTACAGTTGTATTTTACATGTTTTTTGCATAAACATAAAATCATTAAGCATATTAATATGGACAAATGCTCAGGCAGAAAAAAGCACTTACATCAAGGACCAACAAATTTTATGTAAGCTACAGTTCACTATAATTGCGCCATACTGCACGGAATTCTTCACGGAATGTGTTTAGACGAGCTTTCAAGTTCGGTGTTCTAAAGCTTGCATGTAGGATGGTAGCTGAAAATAGCAAGAGAAAATAAACCTGAGCAAATTTCACAATTGCAAAAAATATTTAAAATTCTCAGTATGAAATTTACCAAGAAGACCAATAGCAAGAGCCCATAAAACAGTCAGAAGACCAGCAGAAACAAACCAAAGGATGAAACTTGCTGCAGAAAAAGGGGGAAAGAATCATTAGAGTCCAAAATATCAGATTGATAGCAAGGATTGACAGCACATCCCACATTACTAATGATTGAAAGAATCCCCATTTCAAAGACTTCATTTACCAGAAGAAAATAGCAAGACAAACACCCATCGCGGCCGACCACATATATAAATTGCTCTCTTGGCTGAAGGACGTCCACGAATTACAGGCCTGGAATTCAAATAATTGATAAACATGCATAAACTTCTAAAGTAAAAAGGGATAACAACCAAATATGCTTACGTGAGAGGAGGTCTCATTTTGGCAGCTAAATGTGGTGAAAATTGCCTAACTGTTCTTGTTACCTTCTCACTAAAGGTACCTGCAAAGCTGTAAAAAAATACCAATTACATTGACGTGAGAAATATATATATATATATATATATATATATATATATATATATATATATATATATATTATTATTATAATAATAAGCACTTCCTTCCATAACAGTATACTGGGGCTGAATGAATGAAGATTTCACAGTTCAAACTTTCTCAGACTTCTACAGGTTTAAAGGTAAAAAAATTTAAAATATTTTTCAAATTATCCTAAGGTAAATATTAAGGGGGGAGATAATTGGCTAATAGGCCATCATCTGAGTATAATAAAATATCTAAAGTCAAACTCGATTATTACAGTAGTTCATTGTACTCAACAGCTGTTATAAGTTATAACCCCTCGGAGCTTTTTTTCTTCTCTTTTTGGTAACCATGAAAATATCACAGCCTCAGAAATAATTTTGCATTGCTACTCTCCCTCTCTAAATAGAAGATTAGTAGAGTGTTAGAAAACATAACTTTTTCTTTATATCCAAGTCGAGAACAAAGATATTGACATAGTTGTCTTGAGTAGACCTAGAACATACACTAAAATCCAAATTTGATCAAAAGCTCTTGCTTTCCTACCATATACCTACCTTTCCATCCTGCTGAATAAGACCTCATTTTTCTGTTCATGTCACAGAAAAGAAAAAAAAAATCCAATGTGCCTCCCAAAGATATATGCTAAAACTACAACTTTGATCAGTGTAAAAAAAGATAAAAGTCACTCACCCGCTATTACAAATCATGCGATGAAGGAACCTTAAAGAAAGCTAGAAGTACAACTAATTCATGTCACGTTAGCTTTATGACAGGATTTCTTATGGGTACTCGGAGTGCAATTAAAGTCCAGCTATGTCATCTAGAAAATAAACCCCGTATTTAAACTTTACCAGTTTACTCCATGCTTCTAATAAGCATGATTCTGCATAAAGAAACACTATGAACACTGCAAAGAGTATTATTCAATATTCTACCAAAGGCAGCTCAGAATTTCCTTAACACAACTACCATATCAGCCTAGAAGTAAGTGGAATGACTCAATATAGTAGTAAACTATCGGTGTGCTATTGAGGTTCTGTTTAACAGTGTGCCAAGAGGAAAAACCATAAATTGAAGCATATCCTTGCACAAGCACGGAGTTCAGATTATTATTTTTTTTAAATGGAATCAAAAGCATTATTAAGCTCTAAAGTCATATAAAACCTACCCCCTAAATAGCACAACCAAAATGTTTGTAAAATCAAATAAACTTCAAAACCAATCATCTACAACGATATATAAAGATAGCGATTAACACAGCATACCTGTCATTCAGAAAAGCAATGCTGAGTGCAGTAAGAAGTGCGGCTACAATAGCAAGCGGCCTCCGAAGGAAACCCAATACTACAATTCAAAATGCTAATAATGAGAGAAGCCATCCCCAAAAATCATAATTTCAATAAACAGTATCCATGAAGCCCACTTACTGAGAACAGACACAATCAAAAGGAAGTAGTTGGTCCGGTAGCTGCAGCAAACAAAAACAAAAACACAACCATCACTATCATTTCCCAGACCCATAATATCTCTACTCTAATAATCCAAACCACAATATGTCAATAACAAGTTATCCCCAAATATACATAACACTATCCTATGATTAATCATCGCATCCTCGTAACTCGAAATTCACCCCGGAACCCTAAAAACAGAATAAAATAAATCCATAACGTGACCAGCCGTAACACCTCTAAACAAGGCCAAAACAAGGTAAGATCGTAAAAAAAAAACATGCAAAAACAAAAAAACAAAAAGGAAAAGGAAAATTCGTTCGGCTGATAATCTGATTAATTGAAAATAAATACAAAAGAAAAAGAGGTCAATGAAATTGCATGAATTTTTGTGAGGTAAAGATGAAATTGAGCGGGTTAGAGAAGAGGAGGGGACGGTACTAGTAGAGATTGCATTTGAGGCGGCTGTTCCATTTGGAGGAAGATCTGGGAACGGTAAATCGCGAGAAGAATTCCGACAGTGGGCGCGGCGGCAACGACCAATCGACCTCGCGGAGAGCGTCGACGAGATCCTCAGCGGTGACGTTTCCCCAATCCATTATTCTCTCTCACACGCACTTTCTCTGATTAACGAAGAAAAAGTTTGTTGGAAAAGGAAGTGAGGAACGAATTGAATGGAGGAAGAAAAGAAGATGAAGGAAAGTAGGAAAGTGCCAAGAGTGAAGAAAGGGGAAATGGAAATGAAGCTTGCGATTTTATTTTTTGACTTCTCTTCCTTGATGGGTTATCACAAAAGGAAAAAACAAAGATAATTACGTTTGTCTGAGCCCGGGTTCGAACCGGGGACCTCTAGTGTGTGAGACTAGCGTGATAACCGACTACACCACCCAGACAACATTACTATGTGATTTGCTTTTCAACTAGTAAATATAAATTATATCTTAAATGAAAAATAGCTATGAAAATTGTAAGATGTTGTACTCCGAAGAACTTTTACTTCGTATGTTTGTTAAAACTTGATTTTAATATAATTTTGTTTTAATATAAAAAAAAAAAATTATAAAAAAATGATGTGTATATAAATTTGAAAAAAAAGTTATTAATTTTAAGCTTATATTTTACATGTTTATGAACAACTTATTTTGTATAAGAAACAATTAAAATTGAGAAAATTAAGTTTTTTTTTTCAAACGCACTCTTAATAACAATTATTTTTATTCTTTATGTGTATTATGTTTATCTTTTTTTTCCTCAACACTAAGATAATATAATTAAAAATAATATTAATTGTTTATCATCTCTCCGCGTAACTATTAACAATTGTTTTCCATACTTTGTCTTTTTTATGACAATCATTAACTCCTATCAAGGATTTACATCTAATTAAAAAAACCTACAAGAGCTTTTTAAACACATACAATGATATAAAACCTATGTAAATAAAAACCTATAAGAGCTTGTTAAACACATACAATAAATATAAAACCTTGGTTCGACATTTAACACTTGTTTTTTACGAGGATTATGTATAGAAAAATCAATTATTAAGTTTAATAGATGATTTCATGATAGTCTATAAAATTAAGGTTTTCTTCTAAGTTACAATTTATTACTATTTTTATATAATTTAAATTTAATTATATTGAGTGAGAACTTGAATGCATTAATATGTGATGGAAATTTATCTATGCTGAAAATAAATAAATAAATAAATTAGTTTCATATAAGTATTGTTAATAACCTTGATTTGAGTAAATCTAAAGCCCTGCAAAATAAAATTACCAAAATTTTGTCTCGTTGTTATGACAACTAATATAAGTTGAGATAAGTCCAATTCTCATTTAATCATTGGCAACCATTGCAAATAAAAGGAGAGATACAAATTTCTTAAAAGAATTTCTATTCATCGTGATTTGACATTGTAATCTAAATCTACTTAAACAACAATTCATTTCTCTCTTTCACATTGTCACTGACCCATGAGAGAGAGAGAAAATCAAGTCCTTATTTCTTTACCACTTTTACTTTCAATCTAAGGTAATTTCTTCCCCTTCTAATGCTTATAATTTTTATTCTAATCCGTTTATCCATTTAATTTTAAAAGGTTATCTTAGGCGAAACTCATTCTAAGACTCTTTATAATGAAGTATATTGTAAATTAAAATAAGAGTTGACTCCAAATCCTAAACTTCATCTTAGTGTTTTTATTATACAATCTTTATAATTGGTTTGTTCTACTCTTTATTTTTGTTTGTGAGCACTATTTACAAAATTTGAGTCAAGAAATGGATTTCTTTAGTAGAAAAACTAAGGTTTAATTAAAAAATCATCTAAATTGAAGTTTTAAAAAATAAGTTATTAATAAATTAAGTTTTTCATTTCTTATGCAAATTATTTGTCAAGAAGTACAAATTTGAGTTTTTTAAAAAGCCTCGAGTGATAGCATTCAAACAATTTGATCTTTTTTATAAAGTCTTAAGTGATAACATTTGATTTGTTTGAGGGTCAAGAATGACCATAAAGAATAGTGTTTATTTCTTCTTCGGATAAGTTGTTGTCCCAAGACATGAAGAATATGACTGTTAAAAATGTAGGCCTTAAACAAGAGGGGGGGGGGGGGGGG
>Ga0123342_1010369_pt1 | contig 10720 bp, 5 predicted proteins | sample Turbeawhitnodule_FD_89960 | JGI IMG/M metagenome (GOLD analysis project Ga0123342, IMG submission 89960) | Root nodule microbial communities of legume samples collected from Mexico - Turtle bean Mexico white nodule | ecosystem: Host-associated > Plants > Roots > Nodule | place: Mexico: Nepantla... | reverse complement strand
GTTTGGCAAGCTTAGGGAACATGAGTTAGAGATGAATCGACTCAATGTTCAAGAAAGCGAAGACAAGCATGTAAGGAGTATTGCCTTAAAAGCTGTCAAGCACAAAGGCAAACAAGAATCCAGCGATGATAGTGATGAAGAGAACCTTAGCCTGCTATCCAGAAAGTTTAGCAAATTCTTGAAGAGGAACCGCAACAAGGACAACAACAAAGATAGGTATGGAAATAAGAAATCCAATGATTATAATTCCAATAACTATACTTGTTTTGGTTGTGGTGAGCAAGGGCACATAAAGGCAGATTGCCCCAACAAAGAAAGCAAGGAGAAAAAGCCTAGCTACAAGGAAAAGAAGGGCGAGACAAAAAGAGCCTACATAGCTTGGGATGAGAATGAGGTATCCTTATCAAGTTCATCATCAAGTGAAGAAGAAAGAGCAAAAATCTGTTTGATTGCTAAAGGAGATGATGAATCTTGCAGCTCAAGTGAAGTAAGTTCTTGTGCTTCTTTAAATGAACAAAATTATAGTGAATTGCTTGAAGCTTTTCAAGAAACTCACGATGAAGCTAATAGATTGGTTCTTTCAAACAACCAATTGAAAGAACTTAACAGCTGGCTGGAAAAGAGAGTGAAGGCACTTGAAGAAGAGCTGGAAAAATCTAAAAAGGATTTTAAAAATCTTGAAACACATTTCAAAAACTCTTCTTGCAAGTGTGATACTCTCATTTGTGAAAATTGTGAAAACCTTGAAAAGAAAGTGCTTTATCTTGTTAATACTGTGGATAATCTTTCGAAAGGAAAATCTAACTTTGAGAATGTCTTGGCATCTCAAAAATGTCTTTTTGGAGAAGCTGGTTTAGGTTTTAATCCACAAAACAAACAAGATAAGTTTTCAATTTTTTTTCAAGAAAGCAAGTAAAACAACTAATTGTTAAGTCGAAACAACCGGTTGTTACATGCTTTTACTGCATGAAAAAGGGCCATTCGGTTAGATTTTGCAAAATAAGAAAGTTTTTCGTTCCCAGGGGCTTCATGAAATGGATTCCTAAAGGGTGTGAGGTTTCAAATGAGAAAAAGAAATCAAATGGACCCACATTTGTAAAGGGGCCAAATCTTGTTGCTTGAACTCATGTTTATGCAGGAAATCTAGAGAAGGGTGAGGGACTGAGTCATCTGATCAAGTTCTTGAAAGAAAAAGGCTAACATTGAAGTTGAATCAATGTTCTGTATCTGTCCAAAGGCTCTCAATGATCAAAAGAGGCTTCTTGATCACAAAGCATATGGCTCATTGAAAGAACATCATAAAGGATAAGACCTTCCTTATCTATATCTTTAATTTCTGTTTAAGTCCATATTCATGCTTAAACATCTCTTTTAAAATGTTCAAATTCATCTGCTTTGAATTCTTTCTGCTCATGATTAAAAATTCAAAATCAGTTTTACTGCTGCAGAAAAACAACCGATTGTTTTGTGTTTGACAACATTGTGAAGAAATCAATTTAATTTCTATTTTGAATTTCTGTCTGTTACAGATCACATTAAAGAAAGAATCCTTGGTCAATGAACCTGTGTTGAAAGTTGATCATGCTCAGAAAGAAGTTACAACAGTCATAAAGGAATATATTCCAAAATCTTGAAAATTCAAGAGCTTTTATGACTAGTCAAAGATCACATGTGATGACCATGTGATTTTCTGCTTTTTCTGACGTGCAGGGCTTGGTCAAGTCTTTTCTCTATGAAAATCTGGTACCTACTCACGTCATTGAATGCATTGTGATTCTGTTTTTGCTTTAAAATCTGTTGCAGTTGATCTATTTCAAAAGAACAACCAATTGAGCCATCTCCTGCAACATCTCTTGCTATTCTTGTGTGAGTTTTTCTCTGCTCCTTTTCTGCCATCATGGAATCAACTCCTCCCACCTCAAAGAGAGTTAAAACCAGAGCAGTAAGGTCTGGAGGAAGACTAGAAGGATGGTTTTCTGGAGATAATGATCTTATTGAAAGGTATAGGTTTGAGACTAGCACAAAGGTGATAAACAACCCCAAAGTTGTTTCCTTTGATTGGCTGAAAAGCCAAAAGCTAGACAATGTAAGGAGGCTGCTCAAAGATCAATCTCTCAGAAAGTTCTTGGAGATGAAGGGGAACATCTACCCAGATTTGATTAGAGTGTTCTACACAAACCTCAAAGTTGAGGGAAACAACCTTGTCTCTCATGTGAAGGGTGTAGATATGGAGATCACCTATGATGTGTGGACTGCAGTGGCGGGTCTGAAGTATTCTGGTATCAAAATCAACAAGGGGAACCTTGGTGTAGTGGAGGATTTCAACAAAGTCCAATACTACAAAAGCTGTTTGAAAAATCAAAATGCTCAAGTTAGGACTTGTTCGGTTGGAGGCTTGATGCTTGATGAAAGGTTGTTGGCCCTTATTGTAACTTGGCATTCTAACTTCAAGGAGGAGCAATCATTCTGTTCTTACAGAGGAGGACCTTGTGTATATCTACTGCATAATGAAGAAGATCATAATCAATTGGATCCATATCATCAAGGAACACATGCAAAAGGCAATGAGGTTAAGTGACTATCACTATCCATATACGGTTTTGATTTCTAAATTTTTGCTGTATTTTGAAGTGAATCTGGAAGTTGAGTCATCTGAGTTGGTTAAGTCATCTGAGTTGGGATTCACCAAAATAGGTGGCAAATGGATAAGCAAAGATGGTGACCTTGGTGCCTCACCAAGTGCTGCTGCTGATCTTGATGAAGAAGAGCATGCTGCTGATGTGGAGTTTCAACATGAAGATCAACCTGAAATAAATCAAGATGTTGGACCCAGTGTTGGAAATCAGGAAGATGGATTGCCAACAATGTCTTCTTTTGAGAGATACACGGTCAATAGGCTTGATGGATTTGCGGAGAATCAAAGAAATGTCCATGATCTGTGTGTAAGCAACTTCCATAGCATTGATAACAGGTTCAACAACATGGATTCACGCTTCATGACATTGGATGAACAGATTGAAGCTGTTCATAATCAGATTTTTGATCTACAATATGCCAAAGATGATTAAAGAAGAAAAACAACCGGTTGATGTCACAGAACAACCGATTGTTTTTATGGCTTGTATCAGTTTTTCTGTTTTCTGCTTATGCTCTTTAATTCTGTTTTATCAAGAACAATTATCTTTATATCTCTTCTTTTTGTCTATTTGTGAAGACAAATAGGGGGAGATTTATGTTGTGTGTTGTTATTTTCGTTTTTAATTTCTGCAAAAAAGTTTGTATGGTTGGTTAAAGAAAGCCTTATAGGTTTTTCTGTGCTCTGATATTTTGCTCTTATATATTGTTTCTGTTCTAACCCTATATCAGTAGTGCTTTGCTTAAACTGTGTTTTGCAGGAACTGCTTCAGATTCAATCAAATCCAACACAAGCAATCCGGGATTTGTCTTCATCAAATAGGGGGAGATTGTTGAACCAAGTGTGTTCAAGCTTTGAAGAATCCAAACCCTTTGAAGGTTGATGAAAGGCTGGATGTGCTTGCTGTTGCTGAGCTGTCTTTTAGATAGGATCTGGGGTAGACTTTATGTATAATCCACTCTTGATTGAATCCAAAGCAAAGCATTCTCAATCCTTTTAAATGAAAAGTGTTTTTCAAACTAAGTGAAAAACAACCTGTTGTTTTGTCGAAACAACCGATTGTTTTATACTTAGGTGTTTTTAGAAAGGTTGAAAACTGTTTTCAATGCTTGACTTGCTGTCAAAACCAAAACAACTGATTGAATCGTGGAAACAACCGATTGTGTGTTTTAGGACCATAACAGAAAACTGTTTTGTGCTTTGACTGAGCATTAAATGATTTTCTAACTGTTTACACTCCAGTTTTTAATGCTTTGACCAATCTTTAAATGCAATTAATAGTTTCTTAAGATTATGCAACAAACAACTTTGTTTTAAATACTGAAAAACAGATTTGATTTTTTCAACTGATTTGAGATTTTGAAAAGTTGAGAATTGCTTAGAGATTGCATTGATCAAAGAGTGTGAGATAGGATTTTCATCTTGTATTGATTTCAGATTTTTTTCTGTAACAAGTGTAATCCTTTGTATCTTTTGAAAGAAACTTTCTGTGTATTGCTGAGAAGTGTTGTGTGTTCTTGAGGGGATCAAGATCAACATTCTTAGTGTTGTTGTGCTGGACTAAAGGAAGTGTGTGTCTTGAGGGGATCAAGGTCACTTCTTTGGTTGTGTTGTAAGTAATCTAGGGTTGATTGCTTAGTGGATTCCCCAGTGGTTTCTGGGAAGACTGGATGTAGCTTTGGGTTTAGAGTGAACTAGTATAAACCTCTGTGTCCATTCTCTCTATGCTTAATCTCTTTAAATTCAGTTTTTATATTTCTGAACTGGTATAAACAACCGATTGTTTCTGCGAAACAACCGATTGTTTTTCTGGTGCTGTGCTTTTTGCTTTGTGTTTTGGCAAACTGATTTCTTTATCAACTGTTTCTCGAAGTAATTTCATTCTTGACTTAAAAAGTTTGCGAAAACCCTCTTTAAACCATTCACCCCCCCTCTAGTTTAAAGCCATACATTCTAACACTTACGATGAGGGCAACATATCAAAGAACGCTATAAGAAGCATCACGATGCCAGACACCACGAGTTAGCAGTTGAGCAAGTTAAAGAGCAGTTTTCGGTTTAAGGAAATAAAAGCAGTTATATGTTCGAGAAAGTAAAGTTACAAGCAGATAATAAATTTTTGTCTGAAAACTAAATACAAGCTAAGGAAGAATCCTTGGAACGATTTGACCGTTTACAACACGGATCAATACCACAAAGGGTGAAGCGTCCATCTCGGGGTGCAAACAGGCAACCTGAGCAAGGGCATCCTCGAATCCCATGTCATAGGCATCAACAACATCTTCGGTCAGCTCAGCTCTTAGCTTGTTGAAGGAGTTCGGCCTCCACTCGACCCAGCTGCACTTCTCGATTGATGATCCTTTCTTCAAGCTTCGTGATCTTGGATTTGGATGCCTCAGCTGTCTCTTCTAGCTCAAAGACTCGGATTCGTAGGGACAGGATTCTTGCCTCCAGCTCGGCAACCTCTCGGCACTTGGCGTGAAGTTGTTTAGAGAGATCTTTTTCAGAACGGCGAAGGCAAGCCAACTCCTGCTTAACTGTAGTCTCGCAGGCAGCAAACGAACGAGCCAGTAGGGTCGTTTCTTCTTTAGTCTCTCTACTAGCGCCACCCTCGTTTCAGGCCTAGTTAGGAGAGCATTGGACTGTGCAAGAAGAGCCCCAAAATTGAAGCCCAGTCTTTCCCTAGCAGCTGCCTCATCCGAGTCCACCATCACCCCTAGTTGGAAGCCTTTAAGGGCATGCTGAAGGACAAGGGGAAGCTCAAGGGCAGGAGGAGTCGCAGAAGCACTCGCCCACCAAAGTTAGGGAACAAGGGAGTGCTTGTTGTTCGATCATCGAGCGAAGCCGAGCGACCAGTAGAAGAAGAATGGGAAGCCCCCGCCGGCGTAGGCCTAAGCCTCTTAGAGATTGGCCCCTCGGTGGAGTTCTCATCTGAGTTGATTTCCACCACCCTACTCTCGTAAGGAAACGGAGCGGGAGATGATTGGGCGGCAGCAAGAGGGACCACCACTACATGAATGGAAGGAGTAGGCGAGGGCGCGACTGTAGCAGAAGCAAGGGCGTGGGCGCTAGAAGTGCCCGCACCCCTAGACATCTCTCGGCGGCGAGTCAGGATACCAGCCAGCTTGGCCCGTTTCTCCTCACTCAGAACCATCCCTACGTGCAAATTTCAGAATAGGGGTTGATAACAGTACGACAACAGGAATCAGCTCCTCAAGAGTCCCGGATTTCTTGAACCCTATCGAAGGAAGGAAACCCCAAAAGGAACGAAGGACAATTGAAATGCAAAAAGTTAAACAACCTAGGCAGTTATCAAGCATCAGAATTAGTAAATAAGTGCAATCAACAATCAAAGTTCGTGCCTTTTGATCAGATAGGATGAAGGTGCTGGAGTTTGTAGGGAAAATGCGAGAGTGCTAGAGGAAGGAGACGAAGCAATCAAGAGTGTTTCAGAGAATCATGGAACAGTGATTGGACGTGCGCGTTTTCGAACATTTAAAGGAAACAAAGAAGCGTAAGCGACATTAAGCCCTAGCCGTTAATCAAAACACGTGTGCGCAGATAAGACAGGCTCGGAAAGACGTCACTTTGGTGCAGTATTCACGTCCTGTCACACAGAGCCACGCAGGTCACCAAGGGCAAGGACTTAGTCTCTTCGCTGAATGAGTTACAGCTCGAGACTGGGGGCTTGTGTACCGACCAATTCTTGGGCGTCGTTGACCACTGGTACTATAAATGCCACGTAAACAGGGTCCCACGAGCGACGTGGGCCAGTATCTCACAAAGCACGTGCGCCAAGGAACCAAAGAGTGGTCAGACATCGGTCACCAGGATGTACCGACGTGCCACTAGATAATATGGAGAGGTCGGACATCGGGAACCCGAACAGTAGAGCTGGGCCACGACAGGTGGATCCCAGACCACACACCAGTTATCAGTAAGGAAGAAGCCTAGGTCACGAGGGTCCATACGTGTAGAGTGGATGACGCATTCAAGCGTAACACAAGTGTAGAGCCACTGGAAAGATATGACCTGTGAGGGTCGCGTTCCGGGGCTGAGCTGCACGCATGGCACGTGAACAGCTAGGGCACTCCTAGAGGCGGGTGACCCCAGAGATCAGGTGCACGAAGAGGCACCCGGTGGTCACCCTACTAGAGGTTACACTCCAGTTAGGGAACCCACGCGCTAGGTTATCCTAAAAGTAGGGTAACAACAGTGTTGGGCCCGCCCATCAGAAAAGTCCATTTCGGGTAAATAGGAAACCCTAGTTTCAATCTATAAATAGTAAGGTGGCAAGGTACGCTATTCTTTTGCGCCGCTTAACACACACAGCGACAATTATACAGTTTGGTGTTTCCTAGCCATAATACTGACTTGAGCGTCAGAGTGCAAACAGCCTCTAGGGCGCCCTTTGTCTTTGTGTTTTCAGGCATTCATCACAGGAAAGGCACAAGCAAACGCAGGGATTTTGGACGTGAGAGTGACGTAGGTGCACGAAGGTGTTTCAGGTCAACCGACATAAATAAATATTAATAATAATATTATTCATAATAATAAAAATATAAATAATCTTAATCCTTTTAAATTTTTTAATAATATAAAAAATATTAATCATAATAATTATATACATAATATTAAAATATTATTATAATATAAATAATCATAAAATCATAATTAATATTCATAAATAATTATATTAATTATATTAATAATATAAATAGTATTTGTACTGACCAGTGTTCGGTTCTCGGTAGTATTTTCGTATGCTCGATTCTTTTGTACCACGAGATGCATGCTCGGTTCTTTTGTACCACGAGGCATGCTCGGTTCTTTTACTACACGAGAGACCTGCTCGGTGTTTGGGCCTATGTAAACCTAGGCCAATCACTTTGGTCAGGTTAGGCCCAGAGCGCAGGATGGGTACATAAAGTAATTTCATTGCTGCACCTGTTAAAAGATATATTTGTGTGGTGGATATAATCTCGTTATTTTTTTACAATATTTTCTTTGTTTTAAATCTGTTGCATGTTTCTGTTGCATATTTGTTACATGTGGCTAGTTGCTGTTAACCCTACTAATATAGGGAGATGTATGGGTAACAGAAAGTGGACATGCGGATAGCACCTGAAGATCATTTGTGCTTGCGGCAGCCATATGCATTCACATAATGATGATGATGAAGAAGCATTGGATTTGAGGACAAATCCTTTTCAAGAGGGAGGGGATGATGGAAGAGGCCCAAGCCCATGATAGAAAAACCCCAAGCCCAAATACAAGTTCAAGCTTTAGCTCAAGCCCAACAAATAGAAGATCTTGGCCAACTAAGCATCATTCGATGTCTTTTCTTGTAATTACTTTTGAGTATTTTTAGTAGAACATAAAGAGAGGTGTAGATATAGATATAAGAGGTGCAAATGTAGAAAGCTAAGTCACACCTTCCATGTGACATAAAAAGAAGGTGTAGGTGTAGATTTAGGAGGTGCCAAAAAAAGAAACCAAGTCACACTTCCCTTGTGACTAGGAATTCGCTCCAAAATTCAAATGCTTCTCATTTGAATTTCCCTCCACTTTCTTTTTGAATTTCCAACCCTCTAAACACTATAAATAAGAGGGTTTGGCTCATGTATTTTCAAGATTAAGATACATAGTGAATTGCTGCCAAATTTGAGCCAATTTCACTTCTTGCCCAAAACCTCTTAGGTCAGGCTATTGATCTTCAATTCTCACCTTACCAAAGAGAGATGGCCTCACCAGTCTCACCCCCTACCTAGCATGCACTTTCAAGGTCACCGCACCTCCTAGGTGGACCTTGTTCGCTTACACTCCATAGAGCTTTTGCCGTTCATCAACAAATTCTACAACTCATGAAGGCATTTCTCCATCATTTGGTATGTAGAGCCATGGTCTTCAAGAGATAAGTGCCTTATTTCGTGTTTATTTTTGTGTTCATTCAATTCCGTGTTGTTCTTCATGAATCCTTGATTGTTTTGATGTTTTTGAGTTTGTTTTTGTGTTAGATGTTTTGGTTTAATCCAATCGGAGCAATCATGTTCAAATTGATCTTGAGCTTCTATTTTCAAATTTTATGTAGGATTCCATATAGATTTGTGTTGCTGTTATGTTTTTGGTTTATTTGAGTCTTTATTGCAATTTCAATCGGTTTATATTGTGTTGCTTTGAGTCATTTTTATTTTTGAATCCAATTGTGTTTTGTCAAGTCATATTTCTCCTAATTTGTCATCAATTCAATGTAGTGTTGTTTTTGATAATTTTGGTTGATTGATTTACTTTGAGTCCAGTTTTAATCTGAAATTGTTTGATCCTTTAGTGCATTTTTCTTTTAGATTTGAGTTCATATTTGTGTGATAGATCCATACAAATTCTGTTACATCAATTCCATTGTGTTTTTGAAGTTTCTTTAAATTGTTTTTAATTCCAGTTTTAGGATTCCTCTGTTTTAATTCTGTGCTGGCTGTTTTTACTTATCAAATTAAAATCCGTTGAAGAAAAATTGTGAAATTCTGGATTTACATAGGTTGATGTGTTAGAAAAAACAAGAAAAAAAGAAGCAAGTCAAAATACAAAATAGAAAAAAATGATAAATCAAATGAAAAAATTGTGCATTCTAGCGTGAACAGAGACGGTAATTTGACAACATATTTGAGAAATTTATCACAATTAATTAGTGCATTTTTTTCGTGTGATTCCAGCACCAAAATTTAGCTAAGATCTTGAACTGCTTGTGGTTAAAATTTCAAGTTAAAATTTCAAATATCCAGCTCAACATAAATTTTTTAAGTCACGCATTTTGTGCGTTAAAATAGTACTATTTTGGTTTTATTAATCAATTCTAGTGCCATTCATTAGGTTCAATTTGTGTGCCACCTTTTTTTTTGAGTGCCTTATTTGATTGCTTGTCAAATTTATTCAGTACTCCTTCAAGTTGTGTCATACAATTACTCCATTTGTTGTTGTCCTATTTCTAAATTGAATTGTTCTTTGCTTTAAATTTGTTAACCTCTAATTGTTGGTGAAAGAATTTTGAAGTGGTGCTTGTTAAGTTTGGAATTAACCTTTGTGGTGAGTCCATCCCTACTTAGTAGGTACTGTTTTGAAGATTTAAATTGACTAACCTTAAGAGGTTAAAGCAAGGGGCTGCAGCAAATAAGATTACAAAAACATACAAAGTGTGGAACACAACAAGAAAGAATACCAAAAGAAAAGGAGTGCATAGTATAGGAAATTTGAATTTTACTTTTGTAATTCAAGTTATATTGTATTTCCTTTGAATTGTAATTACATTCAACTTTGATTAATTAGTGGAATAATTACGCATTAGACGGTGAGTGTGTCTTCAATGGCTCTAAGTGTCTAGAAGTCTCACCTTAGGATATGCCTAGTTTTAGAGTTTTCTAGCTAGTAACTTTTAATTGTGTTTTTGTTAATTGCTTTGCATTGCTTACTTGCTTTGTATTGTTTAATTGTTTTGCATAAAATTGTGTTTCTCATTCTTAATTGTGATCTAAGTAAATTACTTAGAAAAAGATTTGTGAAGAGTTTTGAGGGATAGATTTTGGCAAGGAAAGACTTGGTACTTAAGAGATCCTAGTGATCCACCTCTCTTTCCTGGAAAGGTACCTTCATTACTCTCTTCTTTTTTGAGGTAAGATACTTACAACACATAACTTTAACCATGTCTTCTCATCATTCTAATGAAAGTGCAGGAGAGTCTATCAAATATCTTTTCAAACAACTAGCCTCTCAATCACTTTCATATAGACAAATGGTTAAAGAAAAGGATGAATACAACAAATCAAAAAGAAGTTCTCATGCATCTAGTTGTAGGGTGTATAATTCTTTTGGGAAACAAAGCTTTAAAATTAATGAATATTATCAACCATCCCCTAAGAGAGCTAGAAAAGAAAGACAAGAAAACCCAAAGGAGGTTAGGGTAGTAGAGCTACCTCATTTCTATGGAAAAGAAAATGTTGAAACATATCTAGATTGGGAAATGAAGGTAGAACAATTGTTTGCTTGCCATAGAGTAAGTGAGGAAAGAAAGGTACCCTTAGCCACCTTAAGTTT
>Ga0123342_1010368_pt1 | contig 10721 bp, 3 predicted proteins | sample Turbeawhitnodule_FD_89960 | JGI IMG/M metagenome (GOLD analysis project Ga0123342, IMG submission 89960) | Root nodule microbial communities of legume samples collected from Mexico - Turtle bean Mexico white nodule | ecosystem: Host-associated > Plants > Roots > Nodule | place: Mexico: Nepantla... | reverse complement strand
TACCTACAATAACATATGCCAAATTTAAAAATAATTCATAAAAAAAACATTCACAACCCAACATTGACCATACCTCATTTGTAGAAAATGCCTCACTACATTCATGTGCCCTGTGTTCATTATTTAATGCGTTATAACTTATTGACTGCTTCAGATCAACATCATCTAATCCATCCCACACATCAATCTCCCCTAAAACTCTCATGTATGACTCTGTTGTATCCATTCGGCTGTTGAAAAAAATGAACACTTAGCTTCCGGATAAATAAATCCATAACCAAAAAAATATCAACAGTTAGCTTCCGGATATATATATCGGATTGCATAAACTAGTTCCGGATATGTACATCCGTAAGACAATGATGAACTACGGATATCAGCGTCCGGAAGCAACGATCCACAGTTCCGGATATTAATATCCATATTGAAAATTTTGACTTCCAGATATTAATATCCGTAAGCAAAAAACAGAATTCCGGATTCCGATATCCAGGACCAGCTAAGCTCGAACAAAAACCAGAAACGAACGAAAATGGATTGCTTACCTCATTAACTTGGCAAACGAAGCTTACACTGAATGTTCATGCACAACAATGAATGTAACCTCCTCTTTTGCAGCTCAAAGCAAAGCTTCACACATCCATGAACTTCCTCTTCCTCACCATTCAATGTTTTCAAAAGTGAAGAAGACAAGGGCACGGTAGGATTTTTAAAAATATGTCGGGTGCCAGTCACAATTGATCAGGTGGAGGAAGCTATTGCCTTCAAAATTTGATACGATGCAAGTTGGAAAAGCCCATTAATTGAGTGTGATAGGCCCATTTCAACATCAAAGGAAATTAAATAAAAATGATTAAAATTATAAAAAAAATGAACAAAATTATTTGTCCACACAAGAAACTCAACGGGTTTAAATTTTATAAACATACTTTTTTTTTCAGAAAACTGTCTATTTTTAGAGTCTAGAAGACATTTTTTTATTCTCTCATCCTACGCAACCACAGAAACTAATTTCATTTACTAATCGTCACCTTTTTGGTCTCCGAAATTTTCATTAAAAAAATCAAATCTGTGTTCTCATTGCATAAAACATCCTTGGAACATACATGAAAAATGTCAATCCATTCAATTTAGAAAGGCTAATATAATAACAAAAATGAATTAATAAAACTGTTTCAACTTAGAGGTGAAACTCTAGACATCATAACTATAAAAAGAAAAATACTAATAAATCATTGTTTAGATATATTTTTTCCATTGACCGATATTTATTAAGAAATAATTGTTTATCTCACTTATTATTTAACAAGTATTTTTCATATTTTATTGTTTTAAACAATTATGATAAAAAAAGTGTTAAAAATATATATTATTAGATATCCTTACTAAGCAGTAACATAAATGTTTTTTAGGAAACATCTATTTAATAATTTTCTTTTCTTATGTGAACTCATTTATTCTCTGTTTCTAAACATAGATGAGAATTATCAAACATTGATTTTATTGACTTAATGAATTTGTTTCCTTTCGACATAATCTGTAAAAAAAAAGTCAATATTATTGATCTTACGGAAAATTCTCTTTCAACAATCTCAAGCTGGTTTGAATGTCAAATTGGTGGGATTTATATATTCCATCTATTTATTTATTTATTATATATGGTGAAAATGGTCTTTTTGTTTTTGTCTCACTTCTTTTGAATTCAAAACTTTGAACTTTTAAACATGGACGTACTTCATGTCGTTGAATAATCTATATAAGTTTTATCTTTTCTATGTTTTTCAATTTTTTATTTATATTTAATGTGAAATTTAAATTTATATTTAAATTCCTAAATATCTTCTTTCAAGCTTTAAGTCTCATTTTATATATAAATTAGACATTGATATAAATTAAAATTTAGAATGAATTACATTATATAACCAAATAACTTAAATTTTTTTTATAGGTTGATTTATAACGTCACTCTAACTTATCCTAATAAAATTAATTTATAAGTTGAAGAAATTTATACTCATTTATATCTTATGAATTGATTTTATATTTAATTTAGGTGAGACGACTATATATTGATAGGTATATGATAGTAAATGACGTGATAGATTTAACAAATTTTCGGTATGATAATTTATAAATTACTCTCATTTTAATATGTTTTAAATTTGATTCAATCTTATAAAATTAATTTGTAAAGTAATATTTTACACTCACTTACATATATATTATTATAATTTATAGTTAATACCTTACTATTGTCAGTGTCTTTATTATATTTTAAGCATGTAAAAACTATTTAGGTAAGTGGTGCTTACCACAACATGCATTTTTTAAATTAATTTAAAAAATTGGCAACCAGGGTAGACCGTAGAAGCAGATGGCAGACATGCACGCGCTGACATTAATCACTTTCTAACAAACATTTTGGTTTATTCTTCTTTACCATTTCTCATTTGGTTCAATCTAAATTAATCGTCAATATTTTGACCAATAGATTTTCAAATCCTCGAAAGATTTTCTGACTCTAGTCCATTTCCTTTCAATATCCCTGCAATTTGCTGAACTTTTTAATTTATGAAAATGAACCTGCTTTTGGTAATTTCCAAAGAGAGAAACCAAGAACTATATCAAGGGCTGAAAATAATTAGATATATCTTATGCACCTTTGCTTGCAAGTGTTTAACCCTAACCTCTATCGAGTTTTCGTTTATATTCTAATTTTTTATTTAAGATTTAATTAGTTTATATATTATAATATAAAAATAAAATAAAAAAAGCTTACAAATATTTATTAAAATCTATAATAGTTATTTTAACTTTTATTTCTTTAAAGACTTAAGAGACCCTTAAAAAATGTAGAGAAAACTCGATTATACCTTTTGCACTCATAATTCCCCACATATTAATGCATATCTTCGTTTTGTTTTTCTGCAAAAAAAACATAACTTAATCAATATTGAGACTGTTTCAAGACAATAAATGAATAATTGAGAAGGTTTCAATTATCAAGGTGTTTATTTAAAAACAAAATTATGCAATTCTTATGAAAAGTAAAACCACGACACGAGGACCTCAGATACAATTAGTTTAATATAATGTGACAAACGTAAGATTGAATCATTCATACGATAACAAATGCCTAAGGCTCACACATAAAAACTCATTACCCTTTAACTCTCAAATTAAACAAATCGAAAAACATATCACTTTAACCTTTTGTTAAGGTAACATTTTTATCAAAAATCCTAAAAAAACTTACCATGAGTGTGTCTAATGAGACTAATAAATTGTTTATTAACTTATTTAATTAGTTTACAAACTAATTTGATCAACGTACAAAAATTCAGTAAATATTTTTAAATAATTTATTTTAGAATATTCTGTTATAACTTAAATTATTTAAGCTAATTTATAACTTATTTATTTATTATTGATATCATTTTAGTGTATTTTTATTTTAAATTTTATTTTGTCTACTATTACATATTTTAATTTTATATACATAATTCATTATTACACTCTTTTTAGTATTTGTTGGATATGTTTTGATTTTTTTTTATATTATTCTAATTAAAAAATTAATATTACAAATTGATGTAACAAATGTTTTGAAAATTAAACACAATAAAATTTGTAAACCAAATCAAATGTAACAATAGTTTAAATTAATAAATGAAAATAAATTTGATATTCTTTAAATCAACTAATTTAAATAAAAAGACTTTGCTCGAATAAGAAAACATATATAAATTTAAAAAATAAATAGAAGTACTGAAAAGTTTTTAAAATTTTAATTATTTTAAAAAAAATCTATATAATAATATTTTGTTCACAAACACAAATTTCATTTATATAATAAAACATAAGTAGTTATTTTTTTTATCATTTTACCATTATATCATTTACTTTACCAAACACTTTTAATTTAACAAACTAGTTTATCAAATCATAACTACTAAACACTTTTGATTTAACAAATTAGTTAATCATATCATAACTTCTGCAAACTACGAGCTTATTAGTTACTAATAAGCTTATCAACTACGAGTTAACTTACTAACTACTAGTTATAAAATATTTTTGTCAAACATACCTTATACTGCAATAATGAAAGTTTTTTCTTACAAAAAAAACATAGAAAGACTATCTAAATAGCAAAATAGTTACACAAATAATATGATTTATTTATCACGACATTGTCAGCATCCAAATCTTAAAAAAAAAATTTGTTTAAATTAAATAGTACTGACTATGTTTATGATTATGAAAGATAGATTCTTATGCATGAGAAGATTCTTCCGAGTAGGAGTGTGGTAGTTTAACATAATGGAATGAAAGAAATACCATTTTGGAAATAAAAGATATATTTAAGTGTGAGGTATATTAGGATTTGATTTATGCACGCTAACAAACTATCTAAGTATTATATTTTTTGTTCTATTTTTTGTTCTTGTGTAAGGGTTGGGGCCTGGAGAAAAATTGAGTGGATGTGTCTTCTACCTTCCTATTGGTCGATCACATTGCTCTCCAATCTCCTCCTCTCGTTACTCACTTCCCTTTTGTAGCTCCGGTCCTCGACCTTCTTGCAAACACTGAATAGGGGATACTTGCAGAAGGCACTTCGACGCTCAAGTCAACAAAAGTGTTCGACACTTGGCTGTCAGAGTACTGTAGATAATAATGTACTTATTTCTTGGAATGTGCGTTATTTATATTACCTGTGGTGGACTTTCCTTATTGGGCCAGGTTAGGGGGTTGGATTGTGTTTAGGGCTGAGTTACCTAGTTCCTAATCACAGATTAACATTGTTGACCTCAATTGGGCGTAATTGGACTTGAGCTATCGATCGGTGCGATGGACGCGTGCTTTGACTATATTCGGTCCGTCTTGGGGTCCAAGATATTACATCGGTCGTGCGACACTCACCGGTACATTTTCATCTTGCAAATGAGTCATTATTTATTGGATTGTACATACTAAGTGCTAAAACATGAGAGGATTGACCTTTTTCATTTGGTTCTTGTTGGCACCTTCGTAACACCTTAGGTTTGAAAACTTCAAATGACATTTCTCTTCGAATCTTATGTGCCAAACTACCCACAAAAGTCTCATAAGGTCATTTTTTTTAAAGTAAAAATCTTGTTTCAAAATAAAAATGAAAATATGTGTATACACATGAAAAACATTTACCCAATCGAATTCTAAATCTAAGTTAGTATGGGCAAGTTTTGGTTAAGCTCGAGTCAAGTTAGATTAGGGTAAGTTTATGTTAAACTAGTTGAAATAGGCTTGAATCATGTCAAGCTTTTCAAGATTGAGTTAGGACAAGTTTAGGTTAAGCTAAGTCGGGTCCAGTTCAAGTCAATTTGAGTTGGGTTGGACTAAATCCCAAGTGGACTTGAGATTGGGTCAGGTCCAATTTGGGTTAAGATGAACCTCACTCAGGTCGAGCCAAATTGGGTTAGACCATGTTTGACCATGTTAGGTCAAACTAAAGTAAGGTCAAACCCATGTTAGATTGAGTTAGGGTGGGCCTATGTTAGATTAAGTTGGGTTGGGCCCAATTCAAGTCATGTCAAGTCTAGGTAAATATGAGCAAAAACATATCATACCCAAGTGAAGTTACGTTGGGTTAACATCATGTCAAGTTAATCGACTTATGTCAAAGTCAAGTTGAACCAAGTCGGATCCATGTCAAGCCAAGTTGGGTCAACCCACATTGTGCTAGTCCGTGTCCAAATGAGGGCATGTTAGATTGGAGCTCAAATAGGTCTAGACTAGGTTAGATCCATGTTGGACAAGATTTAGTCAGACTCAAGTCAAATTGAGTTAAACCAAGCTAAGTTAGGTTGGATTGACCTAGTCAGGTTGGACCAACATTGGTTCAAGCCTGTGTCAAATTGAGTTAGATCAGACCTAGATCAAGTTGGGATTCAATCAAGAAAGGTAAGATTGGGTTGGGTCTGATTCATGCAAGGTTGGGTAAGACCAAACCCAACATTGGTCCAATTTGGGTTAAGATGAACCTCACTCAGGTCGAGCCAAATTGGGTTAGACCATGTTTGACCATGTTAGGTCAAACTAAAGTAAGGTCAAACCCATGTTAGATTGAGTTAGGATGGGCCTATGTTAGATTAAGTTGGGTTGGGCCTAATTCAAGTCATGTCAAGTCTAGGTAAATATGAGCAAAAACATATCATACCCAAGTGAAGTTACGTTGGGTTAACATCATGTCAAGTTAATCGACTTATGTCCAAGTCAAGTTGAATCAAGTCGGATCCATGTTAAGCCAAGTTGGGTTGACCCACATTGTGCTAGTCCATGTCCAAATGAGGGCATGTTAGGTTGGGGCTCAAATAGGTCTAGACTAGGTTAGATCCATGTTGGACAAGATTTAGTCAGACTCAGGTCAAATTGAGTTAAACCAAGCTAAGTTAGGTTGGATTGACCTAGTCAGGTTGGACCAACATTGGTTCAAGCCTGTGTCAAATTGAGTTAGGTCAAACCTAGATCAAGTTGGGATTCATTCAAGAAAGGTGAGATTGGGTTGGGTCTGATTCATGCAAGGTTGGGTCAGACCAAACCCAAGTAAGGTTGAGTTTAGTTAAGTTATAGTATATTAGGTTAGGTCAATCCTAAATCAACCTAGGTTAGACTGGGCCTAGATCATGTTCAACTTGCTTGAGTATGGTTTTGATCAAGATGTGATTGAGTCTGATGGAGCATAAGTTAGTCTAGGTCAAGTTCAAGCGAGTCCATGTTAGTATTTGTCAAGCATAGCCTAGGTCAAGATATATTAGATTAGATCAAGCTCAAGTTAAGCTTGCTCAAATCGAATCGAGCTCAAGTCAGATCGAGTTGAGGTCATACTGAGTTAGCCTAGACAGAGGTCAAAGCGAGTTGTGTTACACACATGTCAAATTAAGTGAAAGATAGAAAAAGTTTAGTGGACTAAAAGTCATGCAAAGTAAGACGGGGTCAAATTGATTCTCAAACCTTACAATTACATTACAAATAATACAAATTAATTAATAAAAAATTATATAAAATATTTAAGGATGAATTTGTTATTTAGAATATTTATAAGAATTCATATAATATAAAATATATTTAAGAGTTAATTAAATATCTTAATATTGTACTGACAAAAAAATTCTACTTTTATCACTCATTTATTAGTTCAAGAAAAATAGACTTATTTTATAATGGATTAGGATCAATCCAATGATCATGAATCAAATTGACTACTCCAAAATAGATATAGTTTCTACCAATATATAAAACATAAGTTGTATTTATTTTAATAAAATAATATATTTTAAATATAATTATTATTTAAAAAAAACTAACTCATTAGTTTATATATTGAGTTAACCTAAGTTTGTATAAGTTACAAGTTAAATAGACGAAATTTGAAATGTTTGGGTTAAATTTAGATATTTTTTTTTATGATTTAACTTTTTTTTATATTTATCGTATTAATGAATTTAATAAAATCTATTTTAATAGTTATAATCTAATTTAAATTCTTTTATTGTATTCTTCTATAAAAAAATATATTATATAATAATAAAATATTTTTTTTATAGAAACATAGTGTACTGCCTAGGTTAACATATTAAAAAAAAATAAAGTTAAAATAATATAAAAAATAATAAAATAGTTAATAATTATTGTATCAAAGTCTAAAGAATAAGTAAAAAAAATTAAAAATATATTTAAATTTAAGTCATATTTGTAAAAATATTGTTCTTTTCACTTTTAAGTCACATTTATATTTATATGTATGTGATCACAATCATTTTTAAATCACAATTTTATTGTTTAGTCTATAGATTTTAAAAAAAATACTTAAAAAAATTATAATATAAATAAATCCTAAACCCTACAAATATTATCTATTATACGACACAACGGGTTTGGAAATATTGTCTATTTCCTTAATTTACAAATCTAAAGCAAACTGTTCTTCTAAAATCAAAATTAAAATTAATATTATTATTGACGTTGTTAGTAATATTAATATTACTAATATTATTATTATTAAATAATAATATTATTAATAATAATTTTTAATAATAATAATAATAATCTTAAGTATAGTTTTTAAAAGTTTTATATTTACTCATAAAAACCGTTTGATTTTCTCTAACAAATAAATTATTAATAGTAATAAAAAAAAAAATACAATTCTACTAATCTAAGTTTTGATAACATTTTTTACATTTTAAGTCATAATTTTTTTATGTTGTATGTTGGATAAAGTAATATTTGTTATATGAGTTGAAACTCGGTTTAAAAGGGTTCTCATCACTTAGATGAGATTGTGATGCTCACCTGAATACAAATATCAATTCTAAAAGAGTTTGATTCTTTATTAATTGCAATATCCAAGTTGTATTTATTGTGGGAAGCTATAGGTGGCAACCAATTGGTATGAGTTGAAGAAAATGTGAAAAGATGAAGCATGTATGAGGAATGTAGATGTAACTAATGTAGGGACAAATTTCAGTGTAGATACTCAAATTTAATATGATTTTGTGAAGAAGTGTCTGGAAGTGGAGCCAGTAAGGTGCCTGTATTCTGTCTGTGGCCAGAATGCAAAGCCATGGCTGAAATAATAATGTCCAAACCAAATTTGTGAACCCTCTGCCACACCCCTTCACTCTGCTGGCGCCAACTTCACCATCATCACAAAAACCAAATTCCACGTGTTCAATAACTCAAACATTTTACCCTATAGTTTTTTTACCACCAATAAACTCAACAAGTGGATCTATATACAATTTATATTCAAACTCAAACTATTTTAAATATATTTTATTTTTTAATCCGAAAACAAACATCAGACTTCAAACATTATATCAACCTACACCAAATTAATTACAATATACAATATCCCTCAACTTTAAAATTGTTTTTACGTTGTGTTGTAAACCCTAAATAAATCGAACGCGTATAGATAGAACGCGTAGAGATATTTTGTAAAAGTTTAAACAAAAATGTTATCGTTGTAATGCACGTTTTATAAATACGTTGTAGATTGACAAACACCGCGAAGTCATCTTTGGTTTTTTCGACAATCTGTTTCTCCACCCGTTTGCAGTTCAAGTTCGTGCAAGCGTTTTGTTCCTCTTCTACACTCACAATTCGTGCAAGGGTAGATTCTCCGCGCATAAGACTTGAACCTTCAAAGACTCAACCGTTCTTCTCTAGATGTTGGGTCGTTGGAGCGTGAGGTAGTGCCGTCAGGGACGAGATTGAGGTTGTAACAGTTTTGGATCTGTTACATTTTTTCTCCTATAAAAACAAGGGTTTCCCTCATCCAGAATGCACAACTTCACTGCCATCTTCCGCTTCTCACACTTTTCCTCTCACATTTTCATCTTCCTCTCATTCCCTCTCTTCATTTATTCTTTTATTTTAAATTATAAATATTTTTATGGGTTTATTGGGTTTTACTCTTTTAAGAGTAACTTGCTAGTTCTGATCCTCGAAAATTTCTGGGAAGTTTCTGTTATATCTTGAGGGACTTGCGCAATACACCATGGATAAGTCCTTATGGACAGTGACCACTCACACCTCGGAAAATCATTTTTGTTCGTATTTTAAAGCCTCATTTACTACAATCAAAACGACTTATCACTGACAATACGGACAACAATAACAACTCTACTTTGGAAACGTCAAACGCGGTTTCTGTTAGAATGTATGGCTTTAAACTAGAGGGGGGGGGGTGAATGGTTTAAAGAGGGTTTTCGCAAACTTTTAAGCCAATAATGAAATTACTTCGAGAAAACCTAGAATCAGAATTCAGTTTGCCAAAACACAAAGCAAATAAGCACAACACCAGAAAAACAATCGGTTGTTTATACCAGTTCACAAATATAAAAACTGAAATTAAAGAGTTTAAGGATAGAGAGAATGCACACAGAGGTTTATACTGGTTCACTCTTAACCAAGAGCTACATCCAGTCTTCCCAGAAACCACTGGGGAACCCACTAAGCAATCAACCCTAAATTACTTACAACACCACCAAAGAAGTGACCTTGATTCCCTCAAGACACACACTTCCTTTGGCTCAGCACAACACCACTAAGAATGTTGATCTTGACAACCTCAAGAACACACAACACTTCTTAGCTATACACACAAAGTTTCTTTCAAAGTACAGAGGATTACACTTGTTACAGAACAAATCTGAAATCAATACAAGATGAAAATCCTATATCACACTCTCTTTGATCCAGCAATTTCAAAGCAATCTCTAACTCTTTCAAAAGCAAAATCAGTGAAAAACTCAAATCTGTTTTTCTTTGATTAAGACTTAGTTGTTTGTTACACAAACTTAACAAACTATTTATTGCTATCAAAGACTGGTCAAAGCATTTAAAACTGGAGCGTATTCAGTTATAAAATCATTTAATGCTCAGTCAAAGCACAAAACAATTTTCTGATATGGTCCCAAAACAAACAATCAGTTGTTTTCACGAATCAATCGGTTGTTTTGGTTTGACAGCAAGTCAACCATCAAAAACAATTTTCAACCTTTCTAAAAACTCTTAAATATAAAACAATCGGTTGTTTCGACAAAACAACAGGTTGTTTTTCACTTAGTTTGAAAAACACATTTCAATTAAAAGGTTTGAGAGTGCTTATGCTTTGGATTCAATCAAGAGTGGATTTACACATAAATTCTACCCCAGATCCTATCTAAAGACAG
>Ga0123342_1010367_pt1 | contig 10721 bp, 7 predicted proteins | sample Turbeawhitnodule_FD_89960 | JGI IMG/M metagenome (GOLD analysis project Ga0123342, IMG submission 89960) | Root nodule microbial communities of legume samples collected from Mexico - Turtle bean Mexico white nodule | ecosystem: Host-associated > Plants > Roots > Nodule | place: Mexico: Nepantla... | reverse complement strand
TACACAATTATCCAATTTTTTGTTCCTTAAAACTAACACTCTTAGAAAATTATGTATCAAATTAATTTTTAACATTACATAACTTACTACCCAATATATAAACAATAAAATTAAAAAAAAAATATGACGCGGCAGAAGTCGTGTCAAGTTGGCACAACTTCGGTATGACATGACAAAAGTCGTGCCAAGTTGGCACGACTTTAGTATGACAGGGCAGAAGTCGTGTCAACTTCAGTATGACATGGCAGAGTCGTTTCTAATTGGGACGATCTGTGCATATGAAGTCGTGTCGAATTGGCACGACTTGCCTAAATTTGTAATTTTTTTTAAACGGACTCCATTTTGGTAAAAAGCAAAAAAAGAACCCAATCATGGTCAAAATCCGGAGTTTGTCATTACATATGTACTTAAAAAATAAAATTATTTTTTAATTTTTTAAATTAATGTTATGTTACAGTTTTTATGTACAAACTAACTCTCAAATTCTCAATTGTTTCCTTACTTCCTTATTTTAAGGCAGCAACAAAAAGAAAGAGAGTATACTCTCACCCTCACCCCTCCATTCCCACATCAAATAAAATAACATTCATTTCCAATCACTCTCTACACTCCATTTCAACAACTCTATTCTTGGGTAAAATCATAATTTTTTTTGTATTTACCAACAAGTGAATCCTAACCTTAACATGAACATCATCACACTCTCTGACCTCAATAAAACACTCCAGATTTTTCAAACTTCAATAAATAAATATAATTAAATTTGTTTATAAATAATTAAAAATTACATAGTTTTTATATATTTTATAATTAAATTCTCTAAAATTTTGAAAGTGTAACTTTACATTACAAATAAGTTATCTAAAGTTTCAAAAGTTTACTTTTAAAAACTCAACAAAACAACCTTGAATAATGAGTATTTCAACAACTAATCTTGAATAATAAGTATTTCAACAACTAATCTTAGATAATAAGTATTTCAACAGTATTTACATATGTTTTATGATTGATGTTAGTTAGTTTATATAATTCCTAGTTTTTTCTTGCTATGAGCTCATACTTCAAAAAACCTGACTTAATTTGTTTTCGTTTTTATGTACGTATATTTTATGTGCAATTTTAGTTTTAATTATAATTGTTAATATTTAATTTCATAATTTTGAAATATTTTAAATTAAGGTCTTTATTTTAAAATGCATCTAATAATTAATTCATTGTCAAAGTGAGAAGTAATAAAGTTAATTTCTCTTCACAATATGTTTTTGCAATTTTTAGCCAATAACACACATGACTTTAAAACCCACATCTAATAGACAATGCAATTATTTAGGATATATAAAGCAGTGATAAACACCAATTGTTTTCGAGTTAGGTAATAGTGGTTTGTGACCCAAGTTGAGACAATAAGGTGATGGGAGAAGCAATATTAGAATAAGAAAAAAAATGTCTTATTTAGTGTTTTTTTCTCCTTATATATAATAGACATAAGTGTGGCTGAATTGTTATTCTTTGCTAGGACTGTCGTCAATGACCATTGAGCCTATGCCGGAGAGCAGTGTGTCTACGACGGAAGAGAGAAGTAAGGAGGATTGTTAGAGATGGTGGAAAATGGGCTTGAAGGTTCTTTCAAATGGCAAGTCATTTTACGAAAATTTTGAAACTCATGGTATTTTATGGAAATTTTGAAACTCATGGTATTTTACGAAAAATTTGAAACTCATAGTATTTTACATACATTTTGAAACTCATGGTATTTTATGGAGGTTCTTAAATCCATGGTATTTTACGGAGGTTTTTAAACTCATTGTACTTGACGGAGGTTTTGAAACCCATGATATTTTACGGAGGTTTTTAAACCCATGGTATATTATGGAGATTCTTAAATCCATGATATTTAACAGGGTTCTAAAAGATTTTTCTTGAGGTTTAAAAAAAACCACAGGAAACGCATTCCCTAAGGATAGTTCAACGGAGGAAACTGCAATATTGAGTAAATGACTTAATAGATGTTTTAACTCTAGATAATGTAAAAAAAAACCTCCGTTAAAACTAGTTTTTCTTGTAATGATATATGAAGTTATTTAATTTTATTATTCAATTTTAATAAAATTTAACATAAATAATTATGCTAATATAAAATTCAAAAATTGTATGACAAAATTATTAATTTACATAAAATTATTGATATAATGTAATAATATATAAAATTATTGTGGTATATAATTTAATCTTTTTATATATAACTAGAAAACACGCATGTATACTCACATTTTTATTACATTAAAAAATATATAATTTTATTCTTTTTATGAATAATTTATTTTAAAATAGAAAAATGAAACAATTTAATACATATTCACATAAATTTTATAAAAATAGTATTAAAAAATTGAATAGTTGTCATTTAAAAAAAATATTTAGTTACTTTAAAATAAATAAAATAGATATAAATTAAGTGTATCTTATTAGTTTAACTTGTAACACCCTATAAAATACATCTAACTATTATTACAATACAAGTTCTACCGATTTCTATACAGACTTGGAGTTTTTCAAAATATTTCTATTACAAGATTATGACTTATAGAAATATTAATATTAATAATATAAGGTTCAAAACTACATCCTAAAGCTATCAAGACCCTCCGACACTTGTATGATCATCTGCTTGTGTACCTAGTACAGTCATTGCAGTTCAAACACAACAAGAAAAGAAATGGTAAGTTAATGAAAAGAACTTTCATAACATATCTAATTCATGCAAAAAGAACCAAACTAATCATTTATAAACATTTCTTTGAATGTTGTCATATAAAATTTCAATACCAATTCCACCATTCATATATACCACACATGGATCTATTTTCAATCACAATCATTTGATTTCATTTCAATCCCACTAATTACACATGAATCCATCATCTTCCGGAAGACTCATTAAGTATGCCCATACCAGAGACTAACACTTGATCTAAAGATTATCAGCGAATCCAAGAGAAAAGATCTGGATAAGTTCAAACATCCAATACTGAGTGTCAACAGCGGAACCCGGTGTGTATAAACTCCCTCTTAACTTTCACCACCTGATATCTTAGTCTATATAACTTAGATCATCAGTGAAGCTAGAGGATCTATGTTAAACATAGGCTTTTCATATTTAATGTCATTAAACAACAACTCATACATTATCTCAAATGTATGACATCAATTTCATACAATTTTCATCATTTATATATAATACATATCATTCAATCACATAACGTTTAAAAATTCATATCATTCAATAAGTTTTCCAACATCAAAAATAATATTTAACTTTCAAAATATCAAAATATAATATTTATACATGTTCACACAACATAAAATCAAACAATTTTATCAATTAACACTATTAAATTATTGAAATAACCGACTATTTTGGCTTTACAAAAAAGACAAAAGAAAATAAATCATTTTTAAATCCTTTCAAAAACACTAACTGCAATTTGATCGGTTGTCACAATAAATCTACTGGTTGAAAAACTTGTTATAGTCACCAAACTTTGAATAAAAGTTTTTCAATTGATTTAAATCGCAACACAACTAACTAAAATTAACACATATTTGAAAACTAAAACTATCAAAAGAGATTTAAAATCATATGAGTTTAGATGATAACTAGGTGTAAATTAACAATTCAAAATCTACTAAATAACACTCACAACAATAGATCCTTCAACTCTTCAAGCTTGATTTGGAAATCATCAAAGCATCTTATTCAACAGACTTAGCTCGACCTGAGCCCAGGCCGACTCAGCTTGACCAAGACCAATGTGATTGGACTTGGGTTGGGACTGACTCAATTCAACCTAAGTTTGGGCTGAGTTGACTCAACCTAGTTCGAGGTCGACTCGACTTGACCTAGGTCTAGATCGACTCACCCGACTGGACCTAGGCTTGAGACAACTTGACTCGAGTTGGGATTAAGATGACTCAACTTGACCTAGGCTCGGGTCAACGCGACTTGACATGGGTTGGACTTAAAATCCAATCCAATCCATTTTGGATAATCCAAAAATGTATCCAATTTATATCTAATCCAAATCTAATTAAATGGATTGGACTTAAAATCTAAAAATATGGATTTCAATTTAAGATAAATCCATTTAAGTGAACTTGAAAGTAATATGAGCTTGGATAATTATGAATTTGATTTGACAATTTAGATTTTTTGTGCACCTTATTATCACATAATCGAAAGAACTTATCATCCAAGATTTAGTAATCTGAATATTTATATTAATTCATTTTTCTATTTTTCCTAGATAAAGGCTTAGATTGAGTTGTAATGTTTATGTTGGTGTTATCACTTTAGGTCTCTTTGAATACAAATTATTAAGAGAATTTCTAATAAAAATGCTTGATATAGAATAGTTTTCAAAAGTTAGTATTCATCACATATACACAAGTTATTATATTGAAAATCATAATTTATATATTTGAAAACATATATTTTCTCTCATGTTTATATAAAACAAATTAACAACTTTAACAACTCTAACATCTCAAGTAAATTAAAATTATTTTCAACTATATCTTACAATTTTGTTTTCTTTTTGTCATATCTTACAATTTTGTTTTCTTTTTGTCATATTGTGGAGTATTCCTTTAAACAAGTCAAGCTATATTATGGAGTATTTCTTTTTATTATATTGTGAACTATATTGTAGAGTATTCCTACACATGATATTATATGTAACATGAACACTCTTTTCTTTCTCACTTTTGCTTTCTTCTTTTTCTCTTTGTTTTCTTTCTAAGTTTTTATCTTCATACTTTATATAGTTCAAAATCTAATCACACCCTACAGTAGCTAAAAAATCAAGGATCATTTTTATCTGATTAGATTTTCAAACAGAGAAAATTCCTATTTATTCTATAGAATTTGTGTCCTCTTCTTTTTCTCGAGATTTTGTCATCAATCTTGGTGGAGTCAGTTGAAAAAAAATATTCTCTCAATTTGATTAACCTTATCTTGAAAGTTGGTTAGACTTATATAATTGTCCTAGGTCCCTAGATTTTATATAGCTTTATTGTTTGAATTTGGAATTTTACTTAACCAATTCCAACATTTGTTCCAAATTTTGCACTACAAAAAATCATGTAAAAAATGGCGTTTATTAATAACTGCCACAAATTTCAGTATAATACGTCATTTGACTAAGCGCCACAATTATCTTTCAAAATATGTCATTTTCAACCGTCACAATTATCCTTTAGAATAAAAACAAGTTTTCCTTCCCTCATTATTCCCAATTATTTTTTAAAATATTTTTGGTAACCGAAATTAGTTTATTCCCAATTATTTTTGAAAATCTGGTTTGACTAAACAGTCAAACTTCTCTTTCTGCCTAAACACGAAGCCCTAAACGCTCCTCACGAACCCTCATAGTCAAACCCTAAACACTCAAACCTCTCTCTGTCTAAACTCGAAGCCCTAAACGCTCAAACGCTCCTCACGAACCATCCCCACGAAGTTGTCGCGAACCTGTCGCCAAGCTGTACAAAATCATTTCGCGATTATCCGAAATCGCCACAATCGGCGCCTCCGTGGAAGGATTTGTTCAGGTTTGTTCACATTCTTTCTAAGTTCAATTTATCCAGTGTTCTCTGATTTGATTGGATTGGATTGGTATGGTTTTCTTCTGTTGATTTTTGGGTCTTAGAAATTTCAATTGTGGTGAATTTCATTACGGTTTGTTGTCTTAATGGTTCGATAAATTAACTCTAGCAATTTGTAATTTGTGGAGCACGACTCTTCACTGAAGAAGATTACGTAGGTAGAGTTGAATCTCTTCATTTGTTTTTATTCATGAAAATATATGCAAATTAAGCTAAAGTTAAAATATAGATGTTCACCTGTATATAACTATGCAATTCAATCTGAAGGAAGTTGAAGCAAACAAGGAAGGAAATAGATGGATAGGTGCAGTTGTTAAAGGAATGAAAAGATCATCACCAACTGCATTGAGAATAACATTAAGATCGGTAAGATTTCTTAATATGAATTTTGTAAGATGTTAGACTGCTTCAAGTCTAATCCTTCGGAACCATGGAATTGGAATCTATATATATTCCCTTTGTGGTGTTTTGGAGTTTTGATTCATTAACTTAAAATTATTTATTTCAGACATCAGATTATGGAAGTGGTGTTTCATCACTGATGACATTTTATGGCAAGCACCGCGTTTGTCAGAAGTAATAATTGTTCCTTGTGAGATCGATATTCGTCCTTAGGACAATTATTACTTCTGACAAATGCGATGCACTTGTCATAAAATGTCATCAAGTTTTTGACGCCGTTGTCGGGGAACATGTTTGATTTATTGAGTATAATTTCCTAAATATTGTGAATATTTTAATTATTTTGATTTGTTTTAATTTTGTGTTATTATAAACAGATTTGTTTTGATTTTATTTTAATTTTCTGTTTTGCTGTTATTATTTTAATTCTTATTTTGATTTTATTTATTTCTATTTATTTTCAAATTTATTTTTATTTTTCTTTTGATTTTGTTTTGATTTTATTTTAGTTCTTTTTAGGTTTAGTTACGTAGTTTTATTTAGGTTTAGGTAGTTTTTATTTATTTGTTTTCATTATTTATCATTACTAGTTTTAGTTTTTATTTTTAAGTAAGTTGGTTAGTTTTTTTACGATTATAATCTTATGTTTTATTTTGTTTTAGTTTTATTTTGTTTTTATTTTATTCTTAGTATTTATTTGTTACTTTTAAGTACGTTATATTTTGTTTTTATTGTTTTCTTCTATTCTGTTTTTAGTTTTTATTTTGTTTATATATTTTTCTTTTTCTGAATATTTTTGTTTTATTTTCTCTTAGTGTCATTTTAGTGTTTTGTTTTTGTTTTATTTTATCTTTAAGTTTTAATTTGTAGTTTATTGATTTTATTTTAATTAGTTATTTAAATTCTTGTTTATTTTTTAATTTTTGAAAAAAAATATAAATTATAAAATTTTGTTTACTACTTGTGAATCAAAGGCAAAAGAATATCAAGAAGATAATAGAGAAGACTCTTCAACGTCTTCTTCTTTTTCCATTGATATTTTGCAGGAGAATAACAACATGGCGGGGAGGAAACACCACCTCCTATGAGAACTCTGGGAGATTACGCCATACATCAAGGGCCCAAACATTTTTCTAGCATTGCAGTGCCTGCAACTAACAGGGCCTTGGAGATGAAGCCTGCGTTCCTTACCCTCATTAGTACCAATCAATTCACAGCAATGGATCATGAGGATCCTCATACACACTTGGCTACTTTTTATGAATTGGTGGGAACTATGGGTTTCCAGACAGGTGATCTTAAGAATGTATACATGCGTTTGTTTCCTTTTTCTTTGGCAGGGACAGCAAAGGAGTGGCTTATATCTCATCCTAATCAGAGTTTAACTAAATGGAAGGATGTGGAGGAAAAAAAAATTTGCAAAGATTTTTCCCAATCTCTCGTTACATCAATGCTAAGTCTGAAATATATGTGTTCAAACAAGGAGTAGAGGAGTCTTTCTATGAGACATGGGAGAGATTCAAGAGGATGCTGAGAAAATGCCCAAACCATGGGTTTGAAGATATTGCTCAACTAAGCATATTTATTAATGGTCTCAGGTCAAATACAAAGATGCTCTTAGATGTCGCGGTTGGTGGCATAATGATGGTTGTTGATGCAGATCAAGCAACGAGGATTATAGAAGCTTTGGCCACAACTGATTATCAAGCTCAACATGATAGACAAAATCATCAAAAAGAGGAGTATTGGAGTTAAACACTAAAGATGCATTGCTAGCTCAAAACAAAATTCTGACCCAACAACTTGAGCAACTGACCGCACAGATGACCCAATCAACTTCCAGGATCAAATCAAAACAAACAAATGACAATTCATCACTCTATTTTCACTGAATCATAACAAATCATGATTGCTTTTCATTTCATCTTCAAATCATAAACATATTAGAAACATGAATCTTGAGGTCATTTTCCAGAGTTGTAATGAGGTTGGACTTCCAAAAAATATTGGTTTTTCTTAGTCAGTTGTTGCCAAAGCTTCTATAATCCTCGTTGCTTGATCTACATCAACAACCATCATTGTGCCACCAGTCGCGGCATCTAGAAGCATCTTTTTATTTGATCTGAGACCATTAATAAATATGCTCATTTGAGCAATATCTTCAAACCCATGGTTTGGGCATTTTCTCAGCATCCTCATGAATCTCTCCCATGTCTTACAGAAAGACTCCTCTACTCCTTGTTTGAACACAGATATTTCAGACTTAGCATTGATGTAACGAGAGATTGGGAAAAATCTTTGCAAAATTGTTTTTCCTCCACATCCTTCCATTTAGTTAAACTCTGATTAGGATGAGATATAAGCCACTCCTTTGCTTTCCCTTCCAAAGAAAAAGGAAACAAACGCATGTATACATTCTTAAGATCACATGTCTGGAAACTCATAGTTCCCACCAATTCATAAAAAGTAGCCAAGTGTGTATGAGGATCCTCATGATCCATCGCCGTGAATTCATTGGTACTAATGAGGGTAAGGAACGCATGCTTCATCTCCAAGGCCATGTTAGTTGTCGGCACTGCAATGCTAGAAAAATGTTTGGGCCCTTGCTGTATGGCGTAATCTCCAAGAGTTCTCCTAGGAGGTGGTGTTTCCTCCCCCGCCATGTTGTTATTCTCCTGAAAAAATATCAATGGAGAAAGAAGAAGATGTTGAAGAGTCCTCTCTATTATCTTCTTGATATTCTTTTGCCTTTGATTTTCGATTTTTTCTAGCCACCTTCTCAATTTCTGCTTCAAATAACAAGTGGTCTTTTGGAACTTGACTTCTCAATATCATATAAAAGCAGCTAATGCAAGGGTTAGCAAGAAAAATTTACAAGTAGTAACCGAAATTTTATATTTTTTTCGAAAATTAAAAAATAAACAAGAATTTAAATAACTAACTAAAATAAAATCAATAAACTACATATTAAAACCTAAAGATAAAATAAAACAAAAACAAAACACTAAAATAAAAAAAATACTCAAAAAAGAAAAAAAATATAAATAAAATAAAAACTAAAAACAGAATAGAAGAAAACAATAAAAACAAGAAATAACGTACTTAAAAATAACAAATAAATACTAAGAATAAAATAAAAACAAATAAAACTGAAATAAAATAAAACAGAAGATTATAATAATAAAATACTAACCTACTTACTTAAAAGATACTACCTAACGTAAAAATAAAAACTAAAACTAGTAATGATAAATAATTAAAACAAATAAATAAAAACTACCTAAACCTAAATAAAACTACGTAACTAAACCTAAAAAAACTAAAAGAAAATAAAATAAAAATAAAAATCTGAAAATAAATAGAAATAAATAAAAACAAAATAAGAATTAAAATAATAACAGTAAATCAGCAAATTAAAATAAAATCAAATAAAATAAAAAGAAATCTGTTTATAATAACACAAAATTAAAATAAATCAAAACAATTAAAATATTCACAATATTTAGGAAATTATACTCAACAAATCAAAAATCTAAAATCTGTTCTCCGACAACGACATCGAAAACTTGATTACATTTTACGGCAACTGCACCGCGTTTGTCAGAAGTAATAATGGTCCTTAAGGACGGATATCGATCTCACAAGGAACAGTGAATTATCGAGTACAAAATTCGCTAAATATAACAACAGAACAATAAAAATAGTTTTGAAGTGATTGTTGTAACACTGATCAATAAAAAAACAAACAAAGGATGAGTTGCTTCAAGTGGAAAAATAGGGATTAGGTTTCATCTCCCCACTCTCATGTATTTTGATTAGCATGTTACTATTAAGTTCTTTGATTCAAATTGATGCCCGTAGAAAATTCATTTATATCGATCTCTCGCATATAAAATTCTTAAAAAAATTTCCTAAATATCGATCTCTCGCATACTTATAAAAACAACTTAGAAATCACAATCAGACGTTAATGTCAATTAACATTTCAAGTCTATCTCTAGCACTCAAATATGTTAAGTATTGATGTTTAGGTTTGAACCCTAAAAATACCTCTCGGTCCGATTAAGATTCTCAATTTGTTGCAGAAAGTTAAAAATAAAACAACAATACTAATAATCAATCAAGAACTGAATATTAATATATAAGATATCATCTCAATACATAAGAGAGTTTGAGCAGATTACTCCCAAATCCAAAAGTGTAGAATTAGCCACGGATACTTTTAGCACCTTTCATTCTCCCAATTGGTTACAATTCACTCTATGGTGTTTTACTCTTAATCTGGCACACTAAGGTTGAGCCTCTAGCCCTCTATTTATCCTAGTTTTCTAGGGTTAGGTTGCTTCCAGCGTCGCGCTAATGGGCTAAATGATAAAACATAAAAAAAAGGTCCAATCTTTCTTTACATCTTTTTCCATTCTGGGACCTTCCAGTTTTCTCTTTTTTCTCAAATTATTCTCCTTTACTCTAAATCTTCAATCCTCCATATAAATATGCAATTAACACCAAATTTGGGAATAAAATGCTCTTATTCCAATAAAGCTCATAAAAAATGTAAAAAGGTATAAATTCATAAATTAAGGATTATTTTATATGTAAATTAGCAATAAATCCTCATAAGTGCCTATATTTTAATATGAAATATTACTGAAATTAGG
>Ga0123342_1010366_pt1 | contig 10727 bp, 6 predicted proteins | sample Turbeawhitnodule_FD_89960 | JGI IMG/M metagenome (GOLD analysis project Ga0123342, IMG submission 89960) | Root nodule microbial communities of legume samples collected from Mexico - Turtle bean Mexico white nodule | ecosystem: Host-associated > Plants > Roots > Nodule | place: Mexico: Nepantla... | reverse complement strand
CATGCTCCTAGTAATTCGTTGGGCTTGGGCCCCTTGTTGGGCTTGGACCCCTTGATGGGCTTGGGCCCCTTGTTGGGCTTGGGCTTCATGGCCTAGAGCATCCTCTACTTGGTTTCCATCACATAACCCACGTATCCTACTTCCCACCTCTCTCTCCTATATAGGTACCTACTTCCCACTTTCTCTCTCCACTACACATAACACATTCTTTTTTTTACCATACTTCTCACTTTCTTTTCTTTTTTCTTTTCACTTTCATGTAAAATCATACTTTCATTTATTTGATTAATCTTTCTGAAAACCTAATTTGACATTTGTTTCATGAAATTGTAATTGAAGTTTGTGACTAGAGGGAACGAAAAGACTCAAAAGTTGCACGCTTCATCACAACAATAGGTAATTCTCTTTATATGCATTTCAATTTGTAAAACACTAATTTGTCTTCTGAAATTGTGATTGAAACCTACTCTTTAATTGTATACTTGTTGGAGATCCCACATCGACTAGAGATTAGAGCCTTTCATAGTATATAAGTAGGTGCAAACCTCACCCCATTGAGCAGATTTTATGGGGTTGAGTTAGGCTTAAAGTCCACTTTCGTAATATGGTATCAGAGCCATTTCGAGCCTATCCTAGCAAGTATTTGTTGGGCTTATCAGGCCGCCCGCTATCGGACCACCCAAAATATATAGTCCCATGCACGAGTTGGCAGTCTCGGCGTGAGGGGGGTCTGTTGGAGATCCCACATCGACTAGAGATTAGAGCCTTTCATAGTATATAAGTGGGTGCAAACCTCACTCCATTGAGCTGGTTTTATGGGGTTGAGTTAGACTTAAAGTCCACTCTTGTAATAATACTCTTTAACTTCTCATTTTAATGTTATTAAGAGAAATTGTTTTTGAAGAATAAAAAAATACTAAAAAAATAGAAATAAAAAATGCGGATACACAGGCACGTCAATGCCTGTGTTCCCTGCTCTTTATTATATATAAAGAGGATTTTTCTCTTTAACCGCTATTTTGGTGTTTATCAATTTTACTCTTATATTCATATTTATTTTATTGTTTTATCTTGGATATTTCAATCATTTCATTATTTTTTAAGCATTTAATAAATAACTAATTGTTCTTATAATTAATTGGAAACTGTTTTTCTTTTATATTTTTAAAACTAATATTTTATTATTTTGTAAAAAACAGTTACCAATCTTAAATTTTGAATGTGGAGCATTTGTATTAGTTTTTTTCCCCATATCTTTGTCTTTCTTAAAAATCATAATTGTTATTCCTTCTTATCATTTGGTTTCTTATTATTTCTTTGCAAAAAAATATGAATGAATGGTAGCAGGACTTTCTTCACCGATACTAGAACTATAATTTATATTTGCTTTAGTTGAATATCTTCTTTTATTCGATTTTTTGAATTGTTTATTTGACAATAGTCGATGCTAGTCACACTAGAAATTTCAACGAACTTAGTCAATGAGCTATAATGAGTTATAAAGATATATCTATAGATAAAAAAGACACAAATAAAAACATTTTACGTAATTTTATGATGACTCAATCTGTGATTGTGACATTTGTCAATAGTATTTGGCGGACGACCATCTTCGAATGCCTCGTGGGTGATCTAGATGGAGTTGTAAACGAGGAACAAAACAACTTATTCTTCTTCACCCCAACTACATCCTTCTTCACATATCACCTATTATTCTTATCACAAATGTGACATTGAAGCTTCTCCAAATTCAACAATAGAATTTTGAATCTATGAGTTCTGACGCGATCTTTTTTGCGTAAGGCAGAAAGAGGTTCGCTGGATTATGAAGAAACGACTATTACGGAAGATTGGGTCTTTGTAATTTGGATTTGCAACGTTAAATTATTGTTTGTCTTGCCTTTCGTAATCAAACATTTAAAGTCATTGTTTGGAGGCGGTGTTCACACCCTCTAATTTACTTTTTATTCCTCTTTATCAAATTGATCATTATTTCATTTTTTTTTATTTATTTGTTCCATTAAAATGAGAATTATTAATAAATATAAAATATTAAATCGTTTTTTTCTTCTTCTTTATAGTTGTAGTAATATTATGACTTTGGAAATGTTAATGATGCCGCCAGTATAAAGAATACTAATAAAAATCAAATAAACCATAAATTACACATTATAAGGTGTAGTTAAAGTAGATTATAGTTTATAATTAAAAATTCTAAATAACTTTTTTTTTTGTGAAACTACCTTAAAAGCTTCTTCAATGCAGAGTGTTTAACCTGATTGTGTGTTATAAGAAACTGCAGTAAAGTTATAATTTAAGTGGCAACAATAGTTTACAAAATTTTATCAACCTTGCTTCTAGAAAGAACTAATGATTAACAAGAAAAGTAAACAAAAATGAGTTGATGATAGAAAATAGCTGAAGCAAAAGTTGAAAATATTTGGTATGAGTTGCTTAAAAATGAACTAATTAAGAACTATAGTGTATCGATTACAAGATAAACACTTAAAATATTCTTATAAGTCACTCCAAAAATTAGTAACTAACTTATGAGTTTTATAAAAAAAAACACTCTAAATTTGATATTCCTATAGATTTAACAATAAAATTTGTAAATAATATTTACTTTATCAAAATGATCCGCCTGTTAATCCAGGTTTTTTTTTATCACAGTAGTATATTTTTTTTGAATTTCTTTAAATGGGTAATTTTCTTTTTAAATGGATAAATAAAATTGTAAATTAGAAATCATATATTTCAGATATATTTTCTAATTTTATAATATATAATAATATATAAAATTAAAAAAAAAATCAAAACCTATTTGTATATTTCATATACAACTTCTAGTTAAAATCGTATATAAAATATATTTATAATTTTTTTAATATATAATAATTTTAATATATGTTAATTTACTATTTAAACTTTTTTATATATAATTAAAGAAAAATATTTTTTTAACTTAATAAATTTGTAGAAAATAATTTTATTATATAATTAAAAAAATAAATATTCAAAATTTGATGTTCAAAATCAATATTATTGGTCTGCTTTCCTGTTAAAGTTTCTGATTTACTTTTATGAATTTAGAGTTTTATCATCTTAATTTTTTATTATGTATTAAATTCACTTTAATAATTTTTTAAAAATAATTAATTTATATTATTAAAGTATTACATTATTAATTTTATTAAGAATTTAAAATAATAAAATGTATTTAATTCTATATAATAATTAATTTATTTTTTTAAAATTCAATCATTCTTTAATTATATATAATAAAAAAATATAAAAATTTATTCAGTTATTTTTTTAATAAAAATTAATTTACTTTAATTATATATAAAAACAGTTATAAATAATAAATTAAACTTATCTATATAATAATTAATTTATTTTTTTAAAATTCAATCATTCTTTAATTATATATAATAAAAAAATATAAAAATTTATTCAGTTATTTTTTTAATAAAAATTAATTTACTTTGATTATATATAAAAACAGTTATAAATAATAAATTAAACTTATCTAATTTCCTATTATTTTTATTATTTTTTAATTTTAAATATTAAAAAACATATATTAAAAATTATAAACGTATATTTCATATACGATTTAAACTGAAAAATCGTATATAAAATATACGAATTCTAGGTTTTAAATATTTTTTAAAATTTAATATATTATAAAATTAAAAAACCTATATGAGTTGAAATTGTATACCACATATACGATTCTTTTTAAATCGTAAACATGGTTGGTGATTTTAGTATTCAATAAAGACACTTCGATTTTCAGAAAAAATAAATTTTCCCATTTTAAAATATTCAAAAAAAAATTTACACTACTTAAAAAGAAACCGTTAATCCATTAAGGATAAGAAATTAATTATTTCTTAAACATGATTAATTATGTAACTTTTCAAATCACATATAATTAATATAAGAACTGTATATAAGTTTTAAACTTCTATCTCAATAAATATGAAACTTTAATTCAAAATATAAATTAGAAAATTAACAAATGTTTCGTCTAATAAAAGTTTACACGGTAACATATACTTTACTTTGTTATTTTTTGAAATTTTCATTTTATATTTTGAAAAAAAAGGTAACCTTTATTTTTTTAAAATACCTTGTACAAGTAAAAAAGCATATAAGTATCCTATTAAACATTAAGATGAGATATTGATAAAAGATTGAGATTAGGATTGTTCAAACATAAATATAAGATACTATAAAACCTTATTTATTGTAATTCATAATAAGATTGTTTAAATTAAAGTAAGAAAATGAATCAAAATAAAGGAGTTGAGGTTGTGAGGATCACACGTAGAATTTTATAATGTTTCACTTTTATAACTATAAAGTTAAAGTTCATTCACCAAAACAATTTTCAACATAATAATACATACCTTAGAATTTTCACAACTTCTTCAAAGTCTTATGTGAACATAATCTCATATGAAAATAAAAATAATAATAAAGTATATTTTATTTTACTAAAAGTCACTCCAAATCTTTTACAAGAAAAAAAATTGTTTCACAAAAGATAGTTTAGTAGAGTAAAGTATGAGTGAGAGTACGAAACTTTAATTAAAAAAATTGAAAAAGAATAAAAAGAAAATAAATTAAAGGTTTATTATCACTCATTAAACGATTTTTTTAACATTTTGAAAAATAACTTTTATAAGACGTCTTTTTCTTTTCCTAAAATCTCATGTTATATACTATTTTGTAACAAGTAACTATTGGTTGATCAAATAAAAAAAAATATGTTATGTATATGTAAAGTCGTGATTTTGATACTAATGTTCGTAAAACACTTGGTTATGAGCAATTTTCATTTTTTTTCATAAGTTATATTAATATTTTAAAAACCTAACTCGATTTACTCTCATTGTTTCACATATAACACATAATGTTATTTGATTGACAAAACTTTTTAAGAGTTGAAAACTTAAAAAATCTTTGATTTCAATACTATTTTCTTTTTTTTGTAATGGTACGCATCAACACACAAATTTCATACAAAAACTAATTTATAAAATAAAAGCAAATATAAAAAAAAAAAAACAGGTTGGTGAATAATGTATATATGTCATAATAAATAAGTATCAGAGAAATCTAAAGAAATCAAGATACAGATATATCCGAACAAACATTTTGTTAAAATATAGTTGAATTATATAAGAAAAAGACAAAAAAAAACTAACAATTATGAGTTGGTGGAGGCACAAGTGCAAAGGTGATGGAAAAAGGTGGTCGAGAGCTTAAATAGTCATGTAGTTCACCTTACGCGTTTGATTAAGAAGTGAATTAGTGTTCCTACTCAAGCTTTTTTTTACCTTTCCTTTGGTCATGCACATCATCAACGATTTCCACAAGCTCAATATGTGGTAGTTCACCAATACGTTGTAGAGTTTTTTGAATAAGCACATCAATTTCTTGTTGCTTATCATCCTCAAACACCTTATCACCCAACCTCCACAGTTTTTTTTCCAGATTGTCATACACCTTTTGTACAATAAACCCAGGGTGATCCTTGCGTTTTGGAAGTTGTTTGTGTATAGGAAAAAAATGCACCACACACTTGTGCATTATAGCCTCAGCAGGAACTTCATCACGATGAAAGCTATAAAATAACTCTCTTGTATCATGTAATTTCCAGTTCCCACCACCTTTTTTCGCAGCTTCTTCAGGACGATAAAACCATTGTCCTGTCACTACCACATGACCATTACTTCCTTGGGTAATGTCCTAACAACATAACAACACAAAAATAGCCCCTTTAAATAAAGAAAATAAATAGATTTGTTTTCATAACATCAATGCAATACAAATATTGACAAGGAGAATGATAATACTAACAATGATTGTTTAGTTGGCATGAAGAAATCAAATTGATTAACTTTATAGATCTAAAATTACAATCAATAGAAATTGACAAATAAATAAGCGTATACCTTAATAATGGCAACATATGGCTTTTTGACACCTCCATCGGGAAAGAAAAGAACAGAATCCTCCTTTAAAAACAAAAGCAGAAAGAATTGGGAAATATTTGTGGTTTTGAAAACCCTAATTTATGATGAATTGATGAGGAAAAGAGAAGCTTACAAGAGTATATTGGATGCCATTGAACATGAAAGACTCATAGTGACTTCTCTTGTATTTTCCTTTTCTTGAAAACCTAATTGGCTCACCTATAGGTGTAGCATCCTCCGAAATAGGTGTAGCATCCTCCACAAGTTGAGACGATTCTGGTACCTCTTCTTTTGTTTCTAGTTGCTTTCCTTCTTTCTCATTATTGTTATAGTCATCTTCATCTTCCTCTTCCTCTAAAAGTCTTAGTCTTTTCCTCGTGCGTGGGGGACGAGGTGCTTCATCTTCATCATCGCTACTCACGGTTACTCGAGTAAGGTTTCGGCGATTCACCATTTTCAAGTGTTGAATTGTGATTATTTTCGTCAATCTAAGATAAAACTCATAAATATACATGTCAAGACAAATCTCACATCAAATCGATTTAACTCATGCGTTAAATATTAACTCAACTCAAGTTTATTCTTTTAATAAATCATTAATAGTTTTAAATATATATTTAAAAATATAATCAATGTCATATTAATATTTGTATAGGAAAATTTGCATGACTCATATATTCACAAAATGCACAATTTACTTATTATTAAATAATTTAAATATAATTTTGATTTGGTTATCTATCATAAAATTTTCACATATAGATGTAACACTAATACATTACACGACAAATCATACGTAAAAATAAAATAAAATATATTAAAACTTTAAAGTATTATTACAATTCTTCATTATTTTTTTTAAACTATTCTAAGCCATTGGGCTAATAGACATCTTTAAAATATAAATAAAAGTTTATATATTTAAAAGAGCAAAAATTACACATATATTTACTATCGCTAAATCACAATTTTATATTATATATACGTTCCCAGTATTATTGACAAATTCATACCATTAATATTTTTTGTTATTAATATAATAATATGACATGATATGAATTTTGAGAATTTAATTATGTAATAATATTGATGAGATAAAAATGAATAAAAATATTAATATTGTACAAATAGTTAAATTATTATTTTTATTAAAGATTAAAAACCTAGTATGAATTAATTTTAAAAAAAGTAAAAATTATAAAATATTGTGTTACATGACTCCATGTAAAATATCACTTAATACAATGTTAAAACAGACATATAGACGTAGATGTCACCTTGTATTTTGTTTCATACGACATTGATACATAATAACTTTTTGCTTCACACGTTATCACTTTAAATATTACACTTAAAATGTTTGAAGTGTTTGGAAATTTTATAAAAACATTATGTAGTATTTGTTATCTATATTATTATATAAGAATGATATAATTTTTGTATTATTTTTATTTAGATAAATTTTATTTTTAAAATTATTTATTTATTTAATAAAATAAGCAATTGAATAATTTATTTTCATTTAAAAATAATTAAATTATTTTTTAAATAACAGTTACATAAATTTTTACTATTTTTTTATAAAATGAGATATATATTAAAATTGTATTATTTTTAATTTTTAATTAATTACTAATAAAAATAATATAATTATATATTTTAATGAAACAAAAATGTGAATACAATGCGCTTTCAATGGTTGTTACGATGAAAAAATTAGAGTAAAAAGAGAAATATAAAAAAATTTGATAAATTATTTAAACAAATCAAATGAAATATAAGTAAAAATATTAGAGTAAAAAGAGAAATATACAACAATTTGATAAATTATTTAAACAAATCAAATGAAATATAAGTAAAAAAATTAAGATTAAATACAAAATCTTAATATATTTGAAAAATAAAAAGTAAAAAAATATTAAAGAGTAAAAGTAAATTTTAACTAAAATATTATGAAGAAAATTAATTAAGAATCAAAACTTGTCAAAAAGTTAAAAGGGACTAAAAATCAAAACATTAAATAATTGAATGATAAAAACTTATTTAGCCCAATTTATGTGCATATGATATGGTTTTACTTACTTTTTTAGGATGTGTTTGGATTGAGGAGGGGATGTGTGAGGATTTAAGGAAGTGAATATGTGTGAATTGGATTGAGGATTGAAGTATCTTATAGTGAATGTGTGAAGAAAGTTTATCGGATTTGTGAGCGATGTGATGACTTTGAGAGAATTTTTTTTTTCAAGGTGTAAAATGTTATTTTACAAATTTATCCTTGCCTATTAAAAAAAATTAATAATGAAATAAGTTATTTTTGTTTAAAAAAAAAACTTTCATAATTAGAAAATAAATATGTATTAAATGTAAATAGGTATGATTTAAAAACTATAATTAGAAAAAAAAAATGTATTCAATAAATTAAATAAAACAAAACTTCAAGTAATTTATTAAAATATTAAAAATTACTATAAAATTGAAAAATAAAACAAATCTTATATAAATAAATAAAAATATAATTTTTTAATATTAAAAAACATATAGTAATAAAAAATAAAAAATACTACAACAACAAAAATATAATGTAAAAAACATAATAATTATACAAAAAAATATATTAATATAAACACAACAACAAATTAAATAAAAACAAAACATCAAGTATTTTTTAAAATATTAAACATATATTATAAAATTAGAAAATAAATAACATCTTATATAAATAAAAAGTACTATTTTTTAATATTAAAAAATCTCATAGTAATGTAAAATAAAAATATTACAAACAGTAGAATAAAATAAATGAGGGTAAATTCGAAAATAACGCATGCTAACTTTATTTTTCCTGTACATCTCTTCATTTTGCAAGGAGAAAATATTTACAATTTACAGGTATATCCTCTCATTCTCTTCTCCACACAACCCTTAATCCAAATGAAAAATATTCTCTCACTTCTTTATCTATAAACATTACATGCACAAAAGCAAACACACCCTTCAAATTTCATTCAGATAAAATCTAATTAGTTATTTGATATAGTGATAAATTAAGGTATTTTTTTTTTATCTTATAGTCTATCTCATCTCATCTCGGCAATACAAATATATTTCTTATCTTGAAGACAAATCAGGATGAAAATTAATAAACTAATATGATCTCTTTTATTCTTTCATTACTCCACTTCTATTATAATTATTATTATTCTATTATGACAATTATTATTGTCATCATTATTTTTATTTTCAGTGTCTATATTATTATTGTTATTTTCATGGCAACAACTACATTACCTTATTATTACCATCATATTGTTAGCATTATGTATTTCAATTGAAACAATTATAATTATATCATCATTCACTATCATTATTATAATTAGTGTCATTAAAATTTTTGTTTTTTTAATCATTAACATTATCATAATAATTATGATGTTTTTATTATTGTTATTATTAATCTTTTCATCATTCTTATTATTATCATTATTTTATTACATATTCTCATTATCTTTATTGTTATCATTACCTTACTTGTATAGTACTTAACCTTCAAACAATCCCTTATATCATCTTAATATATTCATATTTTGTAAATTTATATTGACATATATTATTTTTGTATTTACTTTACAATAGTTTGTGCATAAATATATATTATTATGAATATGTTATATACACTAGAATAAAATTATGAAATAAAAATTATTTTTAAATATCAAAATAATGAGTTACTATATTAACTAAATTAGAAACCATTTTATAAACTAAAAAAATTATTAGTATGCAAAATAATTTCTATTAATAAAGTAGTTTCTACATTGGTATCTAATTATTAGCTACTAAGATTTTATCTACTGATTACTTATATTTTAAATTAGTCTCTATTAGCCTTTTAGAGGTTAATTTAAAATATAAAATATTAGTAGCTAAAATCTTGATAACTAATTTAAATATCAATTTAAAAATTATTTTATAATTTTTTTTATTAATAATAAAAACTATTTTAAATATTAATAATTTTTTAGTCTTTAAAATAATATATAATAATTTAATTAATATAATAATTAATTATTTTTTATTTTTAAATTTAATTATTGTTTAATAATTTTGCAGTGATATATTAACAGATATTTTATTAAAATTTCATGGCAAATAATCATATTTAAATTAAATCAAATTAGTTAGCTCCTGTAATTTAATCGTTGGACGTGACTTGTCCCAGCAAGTGTCTTTAAACAATCAAATTAACTAGGGATGGCAAAGCACGCGGTCCGCTGGTAAAAAACGCGGGACGGATTGACTTTTTCAACCCGCTAACCCGCATTAGTCCGCGGCCCGCGCGGGCTAGTAGCGGGGCGAGACGGGCTGGCCCGCTAACCCGCATTAGCATTGGTTCTCAAATTCTTAACAAGTATATGAATCGACTTTTTGTCTGAAAACGTGAAAGCAATCATTTATACTTCTAGTTGGAAGCATGGATTTTCTAAAAAAATTATCTTATTTTTATTGTATTATTTTTATGAAAAAATAATTAATTAATTGTCATTGTTTTAATGTATGCAGATGACGGGAAAGATTATAATTATGAAAAAATAGATGAAAGTTCTTCTATGGTGGCATCCAATGTTATTGAAATGGAAGAATGTCAATAATGTTTATGTTTAATGTTTTTGAATTAATGTTTATGTTTATGTTTAATGTTTTGGAAGTGGAAGAATAGTGATATTTGATATTTATCTT
>Ga0123342_1010365_pt1 | contig 10729 bp, 9 predicted proteins | sample Turbeawhitnodule_FD_89960 | JGI IMG/M metagenome (GOLD analysis project Ga0123342, IMG submission 89960) | Root nodule microbial communities of legume samples collected from Mexico - Turtle bean Mexico white nodule | ecosystem: Host-associated > Plants > Roots > Nodule | place: Mexico: Nepantla... | reverse complement strand
GCCGCTGGAAACCGTCTTCATCTCCTGGTTCCAGGGCGGCGAAGTCTTCCGCTCGGGCCTGACCTGGCGCCGAGGGGCCGGTAACATCTTCTACTTCCGCCCTGGCCATGAAACCTATCCGACCTATCATGATGCCAACGTTCAGAAGGTACTCATCAACGGCGTGAAATGGGCCTATAACCCGCAGGGCGACCTGAAGAGCATCACCGATGCCCCGAATGTTCCGGTCGAAAAGGCCCTCGAGCCCATCGTCGAACGCGGCCCGCGACTGCATCAGGCCGGCGAAGCCGGTTACCGCTGAGGAGCACACATATGCGACTACTCGTTCTTGGCACAGGCACGATGGCCAAAAACCAGGTTACCAACTTCCTCGCCATCGATGGCGTGGAAGTGGTCGGCGCGGTCGATACTGACCCGGCGCGCCTTGCCGAATTTGCCGATCACTTCCACATCGAGAAGCGTTTCCAGACGCTCGAGGAAGCGATCGCCTGGGGTGAATTCGACGCGGCCACCAACGTAACGCCAGATCGTATCCACCACCCGACCAGCCTGGCGCTGATCGCCGCCGGCAAGCATGTGTTCTGCGAAAAGCCGCTGGCAGAGCACTACGCCGATGCGCTGGAGATGACGGAGGCCGCGGAAGCTGCCGGCGTCATCAACATGGTCAACCTCACCTATCGCAACGTGGCCCCGCTGCAGCGGGCCCGCGAAATGGTGCTGGCCGGTGAACTCGGCACCATCCGTCACGTCGAAGCCTCGTATCTGCAAAGCTGGCTGGTCTCGCGCGCCTGGGGCGACTGGCGCACGGAATCGCGTTGGCTGTGGCGCCTCTCGACCGGCCACGGCTCGAACGGCGTGCTCGGCGATGTCGGCATCCACATCCTCGACTTCGCGGCCTATGGAGCAGCGACCGATATCGACCACGTCTTTGCCCGCCTGAAGACCTTCAACAAGGCACCGGGCGGCCAGATTGGCGAGTATCTGCTGGATGCCAACGACAGCTTCACGATGTCGGTCGATTTCACCAACGGTGCACTCGGCGTCATCCACGCCACCCGTTGGGCGACCGGCCATCTCAACGAGCTGAAGCTTCGTATCTACGGCGAAAGGGGCAGCCTGGAAGTGATCCACCGTCCGGACGGTTCCGAACTGCGCGGCTGCTTCGGCGAGGACATCGAGAATGCTATTTGGCGCGATATCGAGGTCCCTGCAGTGCTGACAAATTACCAGCGCTTTGCCGAAGCGGTCAGAACCGGAAAGCAGGACGACCCGACCTTCCGCCACGCCGCAAACCTGCAGAAGGTCATCGACCTTGCGATCGTGTCGGAGAAGGAGCGGCGGGAGCTCAATCTGCTGGAGGCCTCTGAACAGGATAGCCCGGTAGACAAGCGGATACCGCCGCTGACTGTCGTGGTCTGATACGAGAACCAGTCAGCAAGAACAAAAGAACAAAGGCCCGCTCATGCGGGCCTTTGTCATTCGAAGTTAGGGTAGGCGATCTGCGAGCAGACCGATCGAAGCCGCATCGGCATTGGCGAAAGCGAGCCGGAGATAATGCTCCTGCCCTTCCCCGAAATAGCTTCCCGGCAGGCAAACGACGCCGGCTTCCTTCGCCAGACGCTCCGCGACAGCGGCTGAGCTGAGATCCTCGAAGGGATGGCGGATAAACGCGAAATAGGCGCCGACCGCGCCGATCTCCCAGCCTGGCAGTCTCGACACCACGGCCCGCAAGGCATCGGCACGGCGCGCGATCTCCAGGCGGTTTTCCGCCCGCCAATCCGCAAGGATCGGCATCGCCGCGGCAACGGCAACCTGCGCGGCGCGCGGCGCGCAGATCTGCATGTTGTCCATCACCTTGGTGATCTCGGCGATGACGTTGACTCCAGCCGTAATCGCTCCAAGACGATGGCCGGGAATGCAGAAGGACTTCGAGAAGCTATAGAGCAGGATCAGCGTGTCTTCAAAGCCCGGGATCGTCAGCAGCGGATGCGGAGCGCCGTAGCCCTCAGGAAGGAAGTCGCGGTAGGTCTCGTCGACGATCAGCCATGCCCCATGCTTGCGGCACAGCGTGAACAGCTCAAGCAGCAATTCAGGCGGATAGATCGCCCCCGTCGGATTGTTCGGCGACACGACCGCCAGCACCTTGGCGCCGCCGACCAGGGCCCTTTTTGCCGACTGAACCTCGGGCAGGAAGCCATTTTCCGCGTCGCAGTCGACCAATACACGCTTGATGCCGAGCATCGACAGCGTCGTCTCCTGATTGAAATAGAACGGATTGGTCAGCGCCACCGTATCGCCCGCGCCGGCAAGCGCGATTGCCGCTGACATGAAGGCTTGGTTGCAGCCCGCGGTGATATGAATGTTGGCGGCGGAAACCGACGCCCCATAGACATCAGACATATGCTGGGCATAGACGTCTCTCAGCACGCCCTCACCCTCGATCGGACCATAGCCCGTCGTCTTTGGCGAAGATGCCGCTTCGCCAAGCAACCGCAGCATTTCGGGATGGGCTGGATAGCCGGGCACCGCCTGCGAAAGATCGACCAGCGACCCCTTGGCGCCCTTGTACTCGCGAGCCCAGGCAAGAACCGAGGGAATGGGTGGCGGAGACAGGCGGGAAACAAGCGGATTGGCAAAGGCAGACATGCAGATCTCTTATCGAACGAGGTAAACCGTCACTCCTGCACGGAATGGGCCTGCTCGGCAACATGCATTCAAGAATGTCGCACAGGGATCTTCAGGAACCGCAGCAGGCCTTGAGTTTCGATAACTTCGGCACCTTGATATGTCTGTTGGCGATAATCGAGATCACGCCATCAGCTTTCAGTTTCGACATCTGGCGGGAGACCGTCTCGATCGTCAGCCCCAGGAAATCGGCAATATCGGCTCGCGACAGTGGCAGGTCGAATTGGCGCTTTTCCCCGACAACCTCGGGATCGAGATGGGTCGCGATCAGAAACAGAAAACTTGCGACCTTCTCCGCCGCCGTCTTGCGTCCGAGCGTCACCATCCAGTCCCGCGCTTCGTCCAGCTCGCGCAGCGTCTGTGCCATGAGGTGTCCGGCAAGCGCCGGGTTATTTTTGACCATGCGCTCCAGCGCAGCCTTCGGAATGCGACAGAGATTGACGTCAGAAGCCGCCTCCACCGATACGGCATTCTCATGCGCATTCAGCCTGCCGAGAAGATCAGGCGCGAACTGCAAGCCAACGATCTGCTGGCGCCCGTCCTCCAGCGTCTTCGTAAGCTTCACGACCCCGCGGATCACGGTGGCATAGGATTCGGCCGGCATCTTCTCGCCGGCCAGCTCATCGCCAGCTTCGTGGTTGACCAGGCGCGTATGGGCGGAAAGCGCCAGCAACTCGTCGGCGCTGAGTGCGCCGCACATGCCCTTGTGGCGGACCTCACAGCTCATGCAACGTACTGGTATGTTTGAATTATGTATGTCTTTGCGCATCAAATCAGCTCCGCGCAAAAACATAGACCACGGCCACCGATGGAGAACAGCGTTTTCTTGATTGAAATCAAAGTGTCGTCATCCGGGGCGAGCTGCGGCGGTTTTCTGTGGCCGCGACACCAAATTGCCGCAGCCCTCATTTGCCAATTGCCCATGGAGCCGACCCAGTTATAGTAATTTCAGAAATTTCTGAAATTACAGATATAACGGAAACCGAGATGAACCTTCCGCCGCTTGTTCAATCCTTCGTCCTGCACTTCGGAGAAATGGGCTCGCGCTGGGGCATCAACCGCACGGTCGGCCAGATCTACGCCCTGCTCTACGTGTCGCCATCGCCGCTCTGCGCCGAGGAGATCACCGACGCTCTTGGCATTTCCCGCTCGAACGTCTCGATGAGCCTACGCGAACTGCAGACCTGGAACCTCGTTCTGCTCAAACACAAGCCGGATGACCGGCGCGACTTCTTCACCACACCCGATGACGTCTGGCAGATCCTGCGGACGCTGGCGGAAGAGCGCAAGAAGCGCGAGGTCGATCCGACGCTCTCGGTGCTCCGCGAAATCCTGATGCAGCGGCCGGCCAGTGAAGCCGAGCGTCATGCCCAGGAGCGCATGAGCGAGATGCACGCGCTGATCGAACAGCTAACGCATTGGTATGAGGACGTAAAACAACTTGAAACCGAACGGCTTGCGACGTTACTCTCCTTAGGTGCGAAAGTGACGAAGCTGTTGGAGGCCAAGGACCGAGTCGTTTCGCTCGGCCGCAGCCGCCGGCCCAATCCTGCGAACAAGAGTTAGCGCTATGGGGAGTGCTTGCTTAGACGCAAAAGGAAAGCAGGCTTTCGGCAAGCCGGGAAAAGCTGTGCCCGGACATGGTGGCTTGCGAAAGGCAGCTGCCGTCCAGACCCTGGCATCATTGATCTGGATCCCGCAGGCGGCACTTCTTGCCACCGCAGTCGGCCGCATCGCAAACGGCGGCGGCTTCAACGACGTCTTGTGGCTCACCGCCTCTATCGCGCTGCTTGGCATGGCGAAAAGCTGTCTCGAGGCGGTTGGCGGCCGCATGGCATTTCGCGCAGCCCGCGCCGAACTGACGGCCCGGCGTGAACTGGCCGTCAAAGCCCTCGCCCGGCGCTCGCCGATCGACAGCACGAAGCCAAGTTCGGGCGAGGCCGCAAGCATCATCGGCGAACAGGCCGAGATGATCGTTCCCTATCTCTCGCGCTTTCAGCCGGCCCGCTTCAAGGCAAGTGCCGTGCCGATGGTCACCCTTGCCTGCGTCTTCCCGATTTCCTGGATTGCCGCTCTCATTCTCCTTTTCGCCATGCCGTTGATCCCCGTCTTCATGGCGCTGATCGGCTGGCGCGCGCAGGCTGCAAGCGAGAAGCAGCTGGCAGCAACCGGCGGCCTCAACGGCTTCCTCCTGGACCGCCTGCGTGGGATGGCGACCATCCGTTCACTCGACGCCGTCGATGCGACCGCGACGAGGCTCAGAGCCGACGCCGTTTCGCTGAAGGCTCGCACCATGGCTGTGCTGAAGATTGCCTTCCTGTCGTCGGCCGTGCTCGAGCTCTTCGCGGCCCTGGGCGTCGCGCTGGTCGCCGTCTATATCGGCTTTTCCCTGCTCGGAGAAATTCGCTTCGGCGCCTGGACAGGCGGCCTCGATCTGACGACCGGCCTTTTCGTGCTACTGCTTGCGCCGGCTTTCTTCGAACCGCTGCGCGAACTCTCGGCCGTCTGGCATGACCGCGCCGCCGGCGAAGCTGCGATCAAGGCGATCGATGCGCTGAATGCGGATGGCCTGATGCTGCCCGTTGCGAGCGATGCATCCAAAGCCGAAACAGCAGTCGGCGCCATCCGACTGGAGAATGTCAGCTTCCGTTATGGCAAGAACAGCAACACCGCCATCGACGACTTCAATCTGCGCATCCATCCCGGCGAGCACGTTGCCCTGCTCGGTGCCAGCGGCTCGGGCAAATCCACCCTCCTCGCACTGATCGCCGGCCACGCGACCTGCAAGACCGGCAGCGTCACTATCGACGAACAGCCGGCCAATCCTACCCTTCATGCCAAGGTCGCCTGGGTCGGCCAGAAGCCGCATGTGTTTGCGGGCACCATCGCAGGCAACATTTCGCTCGGTCGGCCGGACGTTTCCATGCGGGCCGTGACAGAAGCGCTCGATCTTGCCAAGCTCAGCCGCTTTGCCCGCAACCACGCTCGACGTCCGCTCGGCGATGGTGGCGTGGGCGTTTCCGGCGGCGAAGCGCTGCGCCTCGCCATCGCCCGCGCCGCCTGCAATCGGGAAGCCTGCATCGTACTTGCGGACGAGCCGACCGCGCACCTCGATGCTGAAACCGCAAGCGAGATCACCGAGAGCCTGCTTGCCCTTGCCAAGGGCCGCACGCTTGTCGTCGCAACCCATGATCCGCGGCTTGCCGCGAGCATGGACCGGACCGTCGTGCTCGATCCCGAAACGGCACGGGAGGCGGCCGAATGAGCGCATCGCTTTCCAACCTCAAGCCGATCGTCAAGTTCTTCCTGGCCGAACGCCGCCGGGGTTTGCTCCTCGGGGCAGCGCTCTCCGCGACCACGGTATCGGCAGGAATTGCTTTGCTCGGCCTCTCCGGCTGGTTCATTACCGCAGCCGGCATCGCCGGACTTTCGGCAGCAACGATTGCCGCCTTCGACGTCTTCATGCCGTCGGCCGGCATTCGCCTGCTTGCGCTCGGCCGGACCGCCTCGCGCTACGGCGAGCGGCTGACGACCCATGACGCGACGCTCAGCGTACTCGCCGCTCTGCGCGAGCGCCTGTTCCGCGGATGGGCAATGCCCGGTGCCGCACGGGAGCTTGCTCGCCGGCCCGCCCGCCTGCTTTTGCGCCTAACGGGCGACATCGATGCGCTCGATTCCCTCTATCTGCGCGTGCTGGTTCCAGCCGGCGTTGCGGTCGCGGCGGCGATTGCCGCAAGCGTAGCGCTTGTGCTGATGCATCCGCTCTTCGGACTAGCCGTCGGCATCGTGCTGCTTGCCGCCGGTCTCGGCATTCCCTTCGTCGCCGGACGCCGGGCAATGAAGCATGCCCGCCGCCGCGCCCACGGCATCGAGGCCGTTCGCGCCCGCACCATTGATCTCGTCGCCGGCCAGACCGACTTGCTGATGGCCGGACGCCTCGACGCGCAGCGTGCGGCGATCGCAGATGCCGATCACTATGCCGCTGGCGCCGACGACCGCCTGAACCGCATCGAAGCCAGTGTCACATTCGGGTTCGGGCTCACGTCAACCGCCCTACTTAGCGGTTCGCTACGGGCTGTTGCAGCCCTGGCCGGAGCAGGCACGATCAGCCCGCCGGTCGCCGCGCTTGGCGTGCTGATTACCTTCGCCGCGGTCGAGCCCTTCGGCGCCCTGCGCCGCGGTGCGATGGAGCTCGGCCGAACCTTGCTCGCCGCCCGCCGCATCGCGCCGCGCTTGTCGGCAAATGAAGGCGCGCGCCGCAATGGCGCATCGGCTCCCGGCGTGGCATTTCGCCTGAACGAAGTGACCGCGGGATATGACGCGGAAATGCCTGTGCTACGCGACATTAACCTCGATCTGAAGGCCGGCGAAAAGCTCGCTCTGATCGGCGCAAGTGGCGCCGGCAAATCGACCCTGCTTTCGCTCCTGGCAACTGAAATGCGGGCCACTCACGGATCCATCGGATGTCTCAAAGCCACGCTGCTGACCCAACGCACGGAGCTTTTCCGGGACAGCCTGCGCTGCAACCTCCAACTGGCACGACCTGACGCCGACGACGAAGTGCTCTGGGAAGCACTCGCCGCCGCAGGCCTCCTCCACGATATCGTCGTTCTACCGCGCGGCCTCGACACGCCGCTTGGCGAAGGCGGCATGGGGCTCTCGGGCGGTCAATCGCGCCGCCTCGCCCTCGCCCGCCTCTTCCTGCACGACGCGCCACTCTGGCTGCTGGACGAGCCGACGGAAGGCCTCGATGGCGCAACCGCGCGCGACGTCATGATTCGTCTGGCAAAAAAAGCGGAGGGACGCTCGCTTGTCATCGCCACGCATATCCGTCGGGAGGCCGCGATCGCGGACATCGTCGTGGTCATGGACGACGGGCGCATCACAGAAGTTTCACGTCGTGGAGAGGCGGCATTCGAACAGGCTTTGAACCGGCTGAGACCGGACTGAGCCACACACATGACCGCCAGGCAATCCGGTTTGGCGGAAACCCTTCGTACCCCGTGGGACCGTGGGAGAAAGACAATGGAACTAGACATCGTCGCGCTATCGCGCTTCCAATTTGCGCTGACTGCGCTTTACCACTTTTTATTCGTGCCTTTGACGCTCGGGCTATCCGTACTGCTCGCCATCATGGAAACCGTCTACGTCATGACGGGGCGCCAGGTCTGGCGGCAGATGACGAAGTTCTGGGGCATACTCTTCGGCATCAACTTTGCGATCGGCGTCGCCACCGGCATCGTCATGGAATTTCAGTTCGGCATGAACTGGAGTTACTACAGCTACTATGTCGGCGATATCTTCGGCGCCCCGCTGGCCATCGAGGGTCTCATGGCCTTCTTCCTTGAGGCAACCTTCGTCGGCCTGTTCTTCTTCGGATGGGATAAGCTTTCGAAGGTCGGTCACCTCGTGGCGACATGGTGCGTGGCGCTCGGCTCCAACTTCTCGGCGCTCTGGATCCTCGTTGCCAACGGCTGGATGCAGAACCCGGTCGGCTCGGCGCTCAATCCGCAGACGATGCGCATGGAAATCACCAGTTTCTTCGACGTGGTCTTCAACCCCGTCGCCCAGGCGAAGTTCGTCCACACCGTATCGGCCGGTTATGTCTGTGCGTCGATCTTCGTGCTCGGCGTCTCGGCCTGGTACCTGCTGAAGGGCCGGCACCTCGAAGTCGCCAAGCGCTCGATGACGGTTGCGGCATCGTTCGGTCTGGCATCGGCGCTTTCGGTCGTCGTCCTCGGTGACGAAAGCGGCTACCTCGCAACAGAAAACCAGAAGATGAAGCTCGCTGCCATCGAAGCGATGTGGGAGACCGAACCGGCGCCCGCCGCCTTCACCGCCTTCGGCTTCCCGGATCAGGAAGCGCGCGAGACGCACTTCGCCGTCCATATCCCGTGGGTCATGGGTCTGATCGGCACCCGTTCGCTGACGACGGAGATACCCGGTATCGACAAGCTCGAGCAGCAGGCGGAGGTCCGCATCCGCGACGGCATCAAGGCCTACGATGCGCTGATGCAGATCCGCGCTGCAGCAACGCCGGACGGTATCGCGCCTCAAGTCCGCACCTCGTTCGAGGAACTGGGACACCAGCTCGGCTACGCCCTTCTTCTGAAGCGCTACGTTGACGACCCGCGCCAGGCGACTGACGCGCAGATCGCCCAGGCCGCACGCGATACCATTCCGCATGTGCCGACCCTCTTCTGGTCGTTCCGCATCATGGTTGGGCTCGGCATGTTCTTCATCGTCCTGACGGCCACCTTCTTCTGGCTCTCGGCACGGCGGCACCTGGATAAGTACCCACTCCTGCTGAAGATCGCCGTTTTCGCGATCCCGCTTCCCTGGATTGCCATCGAAGCAGGCTGGATCGTTGCCGAAATCGGCCGTCAGCCGTGGGTTATCGAAGGCGTTCTGCCGACGGCAATGGCGGTGTCGAGCCTCGGCGCAAGCACGGTTCTGCTGACCATCGTCGGCTTTGCTGCGCTCTACACCACGCTCATCATCGTCGAGATGACGCTTATGATCAGAGCCATCCAGAAGGGACCGGAGCCGGACGACGAGCCGGAAGCAGAGCTTATTTCCGAAACCCTCGTTCCCGCTGCGGAGTGACCCGTCATGATCCTGCACGAACTGATAGACTACGAAATCCTGCGCTTGATCTGGTGGCTGCTTCTCGGCGTACTCCTGATCGGCTTTGCCGCCACGGATGGCTTCGACCTCGGCGTCGGCACGTTGTTGCCTTTCGTCGCCAAGACGGATACGGAGCGCCGCGTCGCCATCAACACGATCGGCCCTGTCTGGGAAGGAAACCAGGTCTGGCTGATCGTTGGCGGGGCGGCTACTTTCGCCGCCTGGCCGCCGCTTTATGCGGTGTCGTTCTCGGGCTTCTACCTCGCGATGTTCGCGATCCTGTTCGCGCTCATCCTGCGCCCGGTCGGCTTCAAGTACCGCTCGAAGCGCGAGAGCGCCCGCTGGCGCAACAACTGGGACTGGGCGCTGTTCGTCGGCGGTTTCGTACCGTCGCTGATCTTCGGCGTCGCCGTTGGCAACGTGCTGCAAGGCGTGCCGTTCCGCTTCGACCCGGCTGACATGCGCATCTTCTATGAGGGCTCGTTCATTGGCCTTCTCAACCCTTACGCTCTGCTTTGTGGCCTGCTCTCGGTCGCCATGTTCGTCATGCACGGCGCTTCCTGGCTCGTCCTGAAAGCAAGCGGCCCGGTCGCCGAGCGGGCCAGAAGCTATGGCAGCCTCGCCGCGCTTGCCGTCATCATCCTTTTCGCGCTCGGTGGCCTCTTCCTGGCGCTCGCAGTGAACGGCTACAGCATCACCAGCGAGATCAACCCGGCCGGCCCGTCGAACCCTCTGCTGAAGACGGCCACCCACGACGGCTCCTGGCTGGCGAACTATAGCACCTACTCGTGGATGCTGATTGCGCCGGTCCTCGGCTTCCTCGGAGCAGCAGCCGCCTTCCTCGCCCTCCGGGCAAAATGGGAAGTCGCTACCCTGCTCTTCAGCAAGCTCTCGATCTTCGGCATCATCTCGACCGTCGGTCTCTCGATGTTCCCGTTCATCCTGCCCTCCTCGCTCGACCCGAGGTCGAGCCTGACGGTATGGGATGCCTCGTCGAGCCACACGACGCTGTTCGTCATGCTCGTCGTGTCGCTAATTTTCCTGCCGATAATCGTCGCCTACACCGCCTGGGTTTACAAAGTCCTCTGGGGCAAGGTCGACGAGAAGACAGTCACCGACAAGAGCGGCCACGCCTACTGAAGGAGAAAGACGATGTGGTATTTCGCATGGATCCTCGGCCTGCCTCTGGCCGCCGCCTTCGCCGTCCTCAACGCGATGTGGTATGAGTTGATGGACGACGAGGCCAAGAAGCGAAAGCAGTAGCGCTTAGCTCTCATTGGAAACAACGAAGGGACGCGCTTGCCAAGCGTGTCCCTTTGCTTTGAGCGATACCGAGCCGCAGAGGTTCAGTAGCTCGCCTCGACGAAAATCCGGGCCAGAGCTTCGACGCCGGCCTGATCCTCGGCGTCGAAGCGCG
>Ga0123342_1010363_pt1 | contig 10730 bp, 11 predicted proteins | sample Turbeawhitnodule_FD_89960 | JGI IMG/M metagenome (GOLD analysis project Ga0123342, IMG submission 89960) | Root nodule microbial communities of legume samples collected from Mexico - Turtle bean Mexico white nodule | ecosystem: Host-associated > Plants > Roots > Nodule | place: Mexico: Nepantla... | reverse complement strand
CGCCTTCACGATCTACTTTACTTGCTTCACCGTGTATGTTCAGGTAAGCTGTCTCCCGAGCTCATCCTCTGGCCAGCTGGGAAATGACTATCTGACTTCATCTTCGGCGATGTCCCTGTTTCGGCGATCTCTAATCACTTGGTTGCCTAGGTTCACATCTGGCGACTTCATCTCAAACCCGGTGACCGCCGGTTTAGGTATGCTAGAGATCGAAGCACGCCAACTTAATAACTAGCGACTACTCGAGCCTCCCGACTTCCTTCCCTTCTGCCAGCCAGGTGTCCCGTTCAACACGCCTGTATGATAGCTCGATGCCACGTCATCACTTCCGACTACCAGGACGGTACAAATAATAATAATAATAATTTTAAAAATTATAAATGAGATTGTTTTATTATGATATGTCTATTTTAAAATTTATAAATCTAATTTTTTTTCTGTATTACAAAATTAAAATTAATTTTATTTACTTGATTTAAATTTTAAAAAATACATATTTTACCTTTTTTTAACTTTTGCAATTAATTTTCTCTTTTAAATATGATTAAAATGAATTATTTACTCGTTAACTCCATATAGAGTCGAATTAAATTTAAAATATATAAAACTTTAAAATACGAATAAGCACGTGGAATTAGACTAAACCATTTATTTTAACGGTTGCACTGTTGAATTTTGAACTACCACTTATCAACATTGAGATTGTAGTAATGGATAATGAAACCTTTTTGTTTGTTAAAAGAATGTAGATTTTATCTACGAAATTTTTTTATAGATAAATTAAATTTTTCTTGTAGTGTTTCGATATTCTACTTTTACGAGTTCTGATATTCTGTTATATTTTGAGAGACTTGCGATATAAGTCTTTAAAAAATATTACCCACACTTTTAAGAAATCAACATTGTGTTTTAAAACTTTATATATGTACTATAATTAGATCAGCATTAACTCAACTCTGGCCTCGCAATATTCCATATGGAATAAGTTCCACGAGTCTTAATAAAGTCTGGCATCTTAAACTTAAACTCAACCTCAACCTTATTGACATCAATATCCACATTAAAGCACGATGCCAAATCTGCAGTTACCTGCGAATTCACTTGCATTAAAAAAAAATAGTAGTGTTGAATGCACGAAAATCAAAATAATAATAACCCTGAAATCGTTGGGAGTTTTAGCAATGGATATTTGATGGCTAAAACGGTGTTGTCAACAAATTTAGTCCGTTGATTCCATGGTGCTTCTCCCTCCATTCTCGTGAGTGTTGCGGAGACGCAGTAGAATACTAATTGTTTGTTTGGATTTAAGGTTTATGGCAAAATGATGGCACTTCATGTGTTAATGGCCACACCTTTTTAATTATTGCTAATGGGTCAATCAATCTACTTAATTATGCTTAAAATACAAAAAACGACTTTTTTAAATTAATTGTGTTTGAATTTAATTGTAAAAAAAATATCAAAAAAATTTAAAAAGTACAAAGGTGATGTATTCTATATTTCAAAATGATTTTTTGTATTTTATATTCTATATCTGGAATAAAATTGAATTTTTAAAGGCTTTTGCATCCCACAATTTTAAAAATTCTAAAACTGACCTTGACCTTTTATTTGGAAAAGGGCATCGTGGTGGAGTGTGCTACGGATTCATCAATTTGGAAGTGAATCATATTGTTTTTTGGATGGGGAGATGTGCTGTGCTACAGATTTCCCAATCCAAAAGATTTACAGATTCTCCAATCCGAAAGATTTATGAATTCTCCAATCTGGAAGATTTATGGATTTCCAAATCCAGAATGTGAAAAAACAAATGTGGATTCCTGATTCCGTAAAATTACCGAACTGCATTATCTATAATAGTAGATATAAACTGCGGAAATAATAATCCGAGACACTACCGAACACCACCAAAAGAAACACCTTCCTATGCTAAAAAATGGAGCAGCGCCGCTACTGCTCAAAGAGAAATGGAATTCGTGTGTGCAAGAAGAAGAAAGAGTAGTGTGGGTCTTATGTGCATTTTAGGGTTTTTAAAAAATAATAGGATTATATTTGTCTTTGCATAATATTGTGGGAGTGCAGGAAAAAAAGTATGAGTGCAGAAAAAAAAAAGTTGGGGTGCAGAAAGACACTGCCATTTTTAAATTATAGGAGGGTGCTTTTTTAAATTATGGAGTTGCAGAGCGAAATGCCTCAACATTCAAGTTTAGGACTGTACAGTCCTTTAATTAACAGAAGCCCAGCTCAAAGGCTCTATATAATATTTATTATATTTTTCAAAATATCATACAGAGAATCAATATAGCCACAGTTAATAATAAAAATAAGGGTTAAATGTATATTTAAATATATTTTAAATTCATACATTTTAAACGGGTCTATTTCCTTTAAAAATTAATTTAGTTTTCAAACTTTTAAAAGTATATCGATTTAATCTTTTTATCTTTCTATCAACTTTTTTAACTATAAAAATGTCATTAAATGTTAAATGTTAGAATAGAAAAAAACTAATTTTATATATTATGTAAATTTAATTTTTCTATCAACTCTGAATATAAAAAAATAGTTACTAAATATCAAATTTAAGTATATAAAAAATTAAAAAAACACATTTTTTTTCAAAGTTGTAGATATGAATTCATTAAGTATAAGGATAGGAGATAAGTTTACAAAAAAATTGTCAAAACAATATTTCTCTATAATTAACCGATGCAGTTTTAAACTTTCTGCGAAAACACACTATCCCTAGTGATTGAGATGCATTACTATCAAAAAGAAAAATTTTAATGTAAAGTTTCATCTCTGTGTTTTTGGTCCTCATAAAAGGAATCTCTTATCTAAGTAATAAACCTAGTATTGCTTGCATAGCCCTCAAAGGAGGAATCTCAAATTATGAATACTAAAGTCGTGCCATGACTAGTTGAAACTAACTCTGAAATCCTCTATTTTAAACACAACTTACCATGTATACACTACACAATTTACCCATTTTAATATTTTTTAAAATTTGCTCATTTAATTTCCAATTGAAATTACACCAGAATGGTTAAAAAGCCAAACATTCAACCTTGCAATAATAAATTAGCCAACATTAAACTTCAGCTTAATGCAGTACGGTATGAATTAAATAAACCAAAAGAGAGAAAAAGAAAGATTTTAGAATGGGTGCTAATGCCAGATAACTATTCAACTTAAAGACTGCTTATTCGGCACCTCTATAACTTTTTTATTTTAAAAATATTTTTTTCTAATATTTGGCACCTCTATAATTCAGAAATTTTTTTTATATATTAGTTTTTGAATTATATAATCTAAAGTTTTTTTTTTCAGATGTAGCTTTCGGATTACCTAATCTGGAAGTTTTCTCTGGATATGAGATTAACTTCCGGATTACATAACTCAAAAAGGACTTTTGGATTTTATAAATCTAAAGAACACTTCCGAATCTAAAAACATACTCCGAATTATGTATGATGATGACAAAAAGGATAAAATGGTATTTTAAAATTTAGTATGGGAATTACACGTAGAAAGAAGTCGTCCAACTTAAAAAATGAGGTATGGCAACAAGCCACTGCATTCCAGAAATACATGAAAACAATCTGCCCAAACATTAATATACACGAAAGAATCCCTAAAGACGTTGTGTCTAAATTTCCAGCTCAAAACACCGGGGTGGCAATGCGGGCCACATAGGTCCGCCTCGCACTTGACTTGCAAAAAGTGGATCGAGTTGGCCCGTCCCGTATAAAATTTGCGAGTTGATTTTTTAACCCGTCTCGCATAAAATCTGCGAGTTAATTTTTGTAACCCGTCCTGCATAAAGGTTGGCTTGCGAGAGAAATATTTTTTTTAAAAAGAATTTTAGATAAAAAAAATTGAATTTTTATTATTTAGATGCATTAGGTAAATGATCTCATAATATTATTTTCACGAGACATGCATAGTTAAGATGTTATTAAAATTTTCGGAATGTGAAATATGAGGCTACATGAAGAAAATATGGAGGTGCAATTTTTATTTTTTTTTTACATTTTAAAGTTATGCGGATCAACCCGCCCCGCACTTGGCCCGCACGGGCTGCGGGTTATGCGGGACGGACCCAAGCGGGCCAGCGGGTTGAAATAAGCAATCCGTTCCGCATTTTTTAAGCGGGTCACAGTCCACCCCACTTTGTCACCCCTAACCATTGCTACAGTGCAATAAGTAATATATCCTGGATTATGTCTTCTTGCACCTTAACAAATTTCTTCCTGCACCCTATCATTTTTGAAGAAGACTGTTTTACCCGTTTTAAAAATAACTTCTAGATTGCTTTTTTTTGAAATATTTTCCATAACAAATTTTATTAATTCTGCATTTACCAATCCAAAAATCAGAAAAATGTATTCCAGAAAAAATATTTCAGAATGATTTTTTGTTTTCTAAATTTTCTATTCTGGAAACACTTTTTGGTTACAGAATACTTATTCCAGAAACATTTTTTGTTTGCGGAACTCCTATTATGGAATCACATAAAATTGTGAAAGGGTAATTTTGGTATTTTAATAATGTAGGGGTGTAGGAAGAAAAATGTAGGGAACAGGAAGAAACTCCCTATATCCTGTAGGTATTATGCCATATTATTAGGACAGCTTCTTCATGCACCTCCATGATTTCTTCGGGCACCTCTATAAACTTTTAAAATACCAAAATTGTCCTTTAGTAAAAAGGATAAAAATGAAAGTATAGTTTTACATTTTGTCGTGCTTGTTGTGGTGGTGGGGTGTAGTGTCACGGTTGTGGTGCTTGAGCTCGTGATTGAGGTGGTGCATTATGTTGGTAGTTGCGTTGCAGTGGTGGTGGTAACTATAGTGGTGTCGGAAGTGGTTTGCTCATCATTCTCCTCTTTCTTTGATAAGTTATCGTGCCCTTAAATACTCATTTCCAGATTATGTAATCAGCTCCATCAACGGATCACGCAATCCGGTGCCAAGAACAACAATGTTCCATATTAGATAATTTGTATGTATACCGGATCTGGTACGTGCAATACTCACACAAAAACCAAAACCAAAGCTACAAATTCATTCCAAATTACGCAATGCGAAACTTAATTAGATAAACCTACCGGATTACGTAATCCAGAATGTTGAAAACATAACACCTACCGGATTACATAATCTGGAACCTAACTTAAAACTTACCGGATTACGTAATCTGGTGCCTATTTGTGTGAATGGTTACCGGACTACATTGTGCCTTCCGTCCCATTTCACTTCAAAATTAAAACCAATGAAATTACTAACTTGTAAATTCTGTAAATGAAGAAGGCAGTGGAAAAGGAGAGCTTTAGAAGGAATGAAAGCTTTGAGATATGGAGAACTTGGAGAGAATGAGAAAGCTTGAAGGAGGCGGCAGATGGATGGGGTGTGCAGCGCTGGACTGAAGGAGAAAGGGAGAGAATGTCAAAGTAGGTTAAATTAAATTAGGTTAAAGTTATATTTTATTTTTTTAAATATTTTTTATTGAAGGGTATAATAATAAATGTGCTTTTAGTATGAGGTGTGAGAAGAAGCCATGGAGGTGCAGGAAGAAGCTATCTATTACTAGCTTGCTTCTTTACCAAAAAGAATCAGGCAAATGCTTCCTGCACCCAACACTTTTGAACCTGCACCCAACATAATTTCAAAAATTCCAAAAATACCCTTTATTCTGAAAATAAAAATCCAGAATTGAAAATAATGCATTCCGGAAAAATAAATCTGGAAGAAATTTTTGTGTTTCGGATATAAAAATCCAGAAAAAGAAAATCAAAATCCCATTCCGGATAAAAAAATTCGGAACTGAAAATAATACATTCTGAAAAAAATTATTCGGAAGAGATTATTGTGTTTCGAAAAAGGGGGTCCGAAATGTAATTTTATATGTACCCTATTTTTTTAAGGGTATTTTCGGTTTTTCCCCTATGATTGGGTGCAGTGATATGGTGCAGGAAGGAATTGCCAAAGAATCAGGAAATCCTACTTCATCATTGTTGGGCTTGCCAAGTAGTGGATGTGGAAGGGAATGACATGAAAAACTTGACATAAGATTGCTTCTTCCTACACCTCCATCACTACTTCTTCAGCCACCCCAATACTAAAACCGATTTTACTAATATACTCTTCCATAAAAAATATTAAAAAAATTAAAATCTAACCTATTTTTTACTTTAATTTAATTTCTAACTTTTTGCACTCACATTCATTCACAGCTTCACTCCCAGCGGCACCCACCTCCCCTCCAAAGTTGTTCTTCAAATTTCTCTTCCAAACATTGTCCTCCATTATTCATTACAGTTGTCCTTTTCATCCACTATAAGGTTAGTAGTTTTGATGGTTTGAATTTTTAAGCCTTTTTAATTTTTGATGAAAGTGTTTCAAATGGGATAATGTAATCCAGTATTTTTTTTTTTTAATTAGGTTTCGGATTACATAATCTAGTAGTTTTAGTTTGTTAAATAGGTTCCAGATTACGTAATCTAAAAGTGATAATTTTTAAATTTTGGATTATGTATTCCGATAGATTTATTTTTTTAATTAAGTTTCAGATTATATAATATGATATTATTAGTTGTTAAATAGATTCTGATTACATAATCCAATAAATTTGTCTAACTAGATTCTGAATTACATAATTTAGAAATAGTAATTTTTTAATCAAACATTGCTTTTATTTTTATCTTTTAACTGATGGGTAATTTTGAGAGTTTTAAAATTTATTGTGGAGGTGGCTGAAAAAGTAATGGAGGTGCAAGAAGAAACCGTCTAGACATAAACATCAATCTCCATAACTCCTTTTCTCCCAAGAAAATGGCACACTTTTGCTATACAACATTGATCCTACATTTGACTAATTCCTCCATGCTATTTAGTTAATTTTCTATCGATAAAATTAGCTAGTTAGCGGACAAAATTCTGTCAATATACATATTGATAAGATGACCAAATCAATACTAAATAATTCATGAGCCTTGGGGCTTCAGACAATATACACTCCTCATAAACCCTTTCCCAATTTCCCTCACTGCTTTTAACACTATAATCTTCATCAACTACTTCCTCGTGCTTCCGCTTCTATAAAGAAAGGAAAAATGGTGATCAGAAGATCTATTAGTTGACATTTGTAAAGAATTCATATTATACTTCACAAAAAACCCACTAATATAAACGCAAATTGTTTACCTTGGAAGGATATGATTCCCCCCATGTTAGGCCAATAATATCCCCTCCCAGATAATCATGACATACTTTGAATGAGGCTGAGAACTCAAAAATGATATGTATCTAATTAGCAAAGAGGATATTGTGCTAAGGTTACCCACATATTCAACATCAAATCACTTCCATATACTTGCCTTTAAATCTCTGATTAAGCACTTTGATGGATCAAAATCTACCAGCAACTTATTTTTAAGTTCGTCTGGCCTGCCCTTCAAATCTTTAGGCAACAAAAAGGGTTGAAAACACTTGCTGGCTCGTCCTTCTGCAACATGTATTCCTGCCAACAAAGCAATTGAGAATACCATTTGATTAATTAAGCATAACTTGTGAAAGGGAAACGAATAATGTATAGATGTAAAAGATCAAGCTATCGATAAGTACTATTCTTTAACATATTAATTCCTTAGTCTAATGAGTTTGACCCCATGTCGTCCTGCATTATAAATGTATGTTTCATACATAGTACAACATTTTATGTGATATCATCACACTTGACCCACACGATAAAAAACGTTAACTGTGAAATCATGTAGTATCTACCTTGCTACACCTATAACTACCAAATAATTTAAGAACTGTATAACAGGTAAACTACCAGCTACTGATTGTGCCATGATTAATTTCTGAAGGAGGGAAGAGAAGCCTTTGGCGATACGGGCGATTGTCCTTGTGGAGAATAGTTACTGCATCATAATTGTTTAAAGGAGTCCTGAAAAGGCACTGCAGCAAGAATGAAAATACTCAACAATGTCTCCCGAAATATCTCTTCTACAACTAGAAGTTGAAACAAGAAAATAGCTGAAAATTTGATCCACTCACCTCCCATCTATATGGTGATGGGTTTCACTTCATGATCGGTTGTTCTTATTGGAGTTTTGAAAAAGGTGGCGGAAGCAATGGATGTGATGGATCAAGAAAAGCTTATATAGAGCTATGGGTTCCTTGTAGGTGCATGAAAGGTATGGAGAGTGATTGGTTGAGCCATATCACTTGGAGAAAGATGAAGGTGAATATTAAAGTGTCTAACCTAGAGAGACTAGACAAGGGAATAGAAGCTAGCAATATTTGACAGCATTTTACTCATAAAATTGATCTTACAAAACATGAGTCAAAACATCATATTTATAGGAGATAGTGCCTTGGAGAACAAAGAGCAAAGGTAGGATGATAAATACACAAAAGAAGGGTTGCTAGGGTATTGACTAAAGTCAATGCCACACCCTAGGAGCAAAGTTCTAGAAACTAGGTTAACTTCTTACCCTAAAAGACTCTACTCAAGCTACAATGATAAGCACACCTCCCCTATTATGCTAAAGAAACCCTATTTTACTGAAATTACAAATAAAGAAACTAGTTTCCATGACTTGGGTTTTACTTCTTGTGGTCCTCTTTGAACATATAAAGAAAAGTTTCTCTACCATCAATAACAAAGTCCCAATCTTCTTGAATCCTCTTTGCCATGGACCTAGTTGTTGGGCCGACCTAAGCTTGGACCTCAAATCACATGCTTTTGCCTCTTCATCTTCACTACCTGCAAAAGGTGTTAGATCCATAACATTGAAGGTAGTATGTACTCCATATTCTTCTGGCAGGTCAATTTGATATGCATTATTATTAATTCTTTTGAGAACTTGGAAAGGACGATCACCTCGAAGACTAAGTTTAGACTTCCTCTGATTAGGGAATCTATCTTTTCTAAGGTGAAGCCAAACCTAGTCTCCCTCCTCAAAAATCATCTCTCTTTTCCCCTTATTGCTATGTTTCACATATTTCTCTGTTTGTTGTTGTATTTTGTTTTTAATCCTCTCATGCATTTTATTTACAAATTCAGCCTTTGTTACTCTTTCTTTATGCACAAAATCTTGTGGATTAGGTCGAGGTAACAAATCCAAAGGAGTAAGAGGATTGAACTCGTATACAATCTCAAATGGAGAAATGTTAGTAGTTTTATGAACTACTATATTATATGCAAACTCAATTGAGAAAAGTACTCATCCTAAGATTTGTGGTTTCCCTACATGATTGACCTAAGCATAGTGGAAAGAGATCTATTTACAACTTCAGTTTGTCCATCCGTTTGAGGATGATAATCAAAATCTCTGTGTCTTAGGAAGTCATAATATGAAATCCATGCTTATATCTTCCCAAGGAGCACTTGCAAAAGGTAAAGGAGTGTAAAGTCCGTGAGGCATTGTTTTAGATTTAGTTTTTAAACATGAAATGCATCTATGACAATGTCTTTGGACATCTTTCCTCATGTGTGGCCAAAAGAAAGAATTTTCTTTTAAAAAGTTAGAGAGTTATATCAACTCCAAAATGACCCATGAGTCCTCCTTCATGTGTTTCTTTTACAAAGAGTTTTCTATGTGTTCCTTGGGGTATGCAAAGTTTTCCTTCTTTAAATAAGTACCCCTCACAAACATAAAAACCTCCTTGTGCTCTATCTTGGCACTCAGCAAAAGTGGGTGCAAAATCATGATCTTCTTTATAAAGTTTAGGTATTTTTCAAATCCAAGAATTTGGGCTCCAAGTTCAAAAAAGAGGGCATGTCTCATTGATAGAGCATCTACCACAATATTTGATTACATATGAAAATTGCTCAAGAAATTTCATCCACTTTGCATGTCTTTTATTCAACTTGTGTTGACCCTTCAAATATTTCAAAGACTCGTGATCACTACGTATGACAAATTCTTTTGAGACTAGATAGTGTTTCCAAGTCTACAGGGCCCTCACAAGTGCATAGAGCTCTTTGTCATAGGTGGGATAGTGGAGGGCGACACCATGAAGTTTTTCACTAAAATATGCAATTGGGTGCCCACCTTGCAACAGCACAACACCTATTCCTACTCCCGATGCATCACACTCTAGCTCAAAAGTTTTTGAAAAGTTTGGTAAAGCTAGAATGGATGCATTAGTGAGTTGAGCTTTCAACCTTTGAAGGCTTGCTCAGGCTTCTCTGTCCAACAAAATGGAGTGTCTTTCTTCACTAACTCATTGAGTGATGAAGCTAAACTTGAGAAGTTAAGAACAAATTTCCTATAGAAACTTGCTAGACCATGAAAGCATCTAACATCTTCTACTTTTTGTGGGGTTGACCATTCTTGGATGACTTTGATTTTCTCGGGGTCAACATGTAGCCCTTTTTTGTTTACTATAAAACCTAAAAACACTACACTATCTACACAAAAAATGCACTTATCTATATTAGCAAACAAACTATTTTTCCTAAGCACTAAAAGAACCTCCCTAAGGTGACTTGGGTGGGACTCTGGGCTTTGACTATATACTAATCATGGTTGTCAAACTCGCGAGTCAACGTAGACTCGTGGGAGCTCCGTAGACTCGACTTGTAGTGATGGTGATCAAGCCCAAGAGGACATGGAGGCCAATCAACAAGATCAAGAGGAGGTGGAGGCACAAATAGAAGACGCCCATGGAGGTCAAAGTCCACCTCAAAGGATTACAAGAAGCATGTTCAAAGCT
>Ga0123342_1010362_pt1 | contig 10732 bp, 11 predicted proteins | sample Turbeawhitnodule_FD_89960 | JGI IMG/M metagenome (GOLD analysis project Ga0123342, IMG submission 89960) | Root nodule microbial communities of legume samples collected from Mexico - Turtle bean Mexico white nodule | ecosystem: Host-associated > Plants > Roots > Nodule | place: Mexico: Nepantla... | reverse complement strand
TGGGTATCGGGGAACCGCGCTGTGACTGCCTTGACTTAATGATATTCGATCTTGGCGACGCCCTGGTTGGGCGACGCCTCCACCTAGGCGACGCCTCGCCTTGGCGACGCTTCCTCTTGGCGACGCTGGTACTTGGCGTCTCTTCACTTAGGCGACGCCTTGTGTTGACTTTGACTCCTGGAGTTGACTTTGACCTTGACTTTGTCAACGCCCGGATACGGGACGGTACACTAACATATTACTTTTTATTGAATTATAGCGTAATAAACAACCAGGAAGCTATGAGTGTGGCTATTACATTGGTTCCTGTCGGTTGACCGAAAAGTTCTTCGTGTGTTGCTATGACTCGCGTAACAAGGACACCTTCGTCTTGGTCCAGATCTTCACCCTACACCGTCGTGAGTACCAGAAAGAGAGAGAACAAAGGGCGCCCTCGCGGCCGTTTGCACTCCGACGATCAAGTCAACAAGCAGAAAACACCAAACACCTTCGTATCGGAGCACCGTAACTGAATGCTCTGAAGGCGCGTAACTGAATTGTAACTAACTTCTCTCTCTCTCCAATCACTCGTGCGTATGGCGAGCAAGCGAGCCAATGATTAGAGTGTGTGTAAACTGTATAAAACGTACCTCACTAAGCCTTTAGAGAAGCTTATATACCTTGGGTTTCAGTGCTTACTGCCACGTGGCCTTTCTAACTTAATCGCAACTCCACGTGGAAGGCCTTACGACGCTGTAACCCAACTTAGGGAAATTCCAGCGTGTAAGTCTTCCTTCCTTGAAGTGCATCTGGCGCAAGGGGTGACTACCTGGGTGCTAACTCATGCGCCCCAGGTTCTAGTCACTTGCCCTGAGAGTGTATCATCCTTTCTCTCGTACCATGCACGTGGATTATCCCCGAGCGTGGCCCTCTCCCAGGTCGTATCTGTCCCAGGGATTCTCAAGAGGTGGCGTGGTTACTTCATGAGTCAAGTTACTCCCTACTGGTATTGGTATGGTCTTGAAGCCTCCTTTCTCTTCTCTTTATTACTGTTCTGAGGTACTGGGGCCCGTGGCCTCCTCGCCCGTACCAAGGCCTCTTATTGTGCCGCCCCCCCCACGGTCTTCCCTACCCGTGGGTAACGGGGGTGACACCATCGACTCCTGAACTTGGCGACGCCATTCTTGGCGATGCCCACACCTGGCGACACTCACACCGGTCAACGCTGACTTTCCTCCTTGGTGGGTCCCACCATATGTTTGACTTTGACTTTGGTCAACGCCCGGGGACGGGTCAGTACACAAGCCCTTGAGCTCACAACTGTTTTCCGCGAAAAGACTAAGACTAAGGCCTCGCCCTACTATCTACGTGGCGCTCTGATGACGTGACATTCTCTGAGCTGGTGACGTGACACTCTCTGCGCTGGTGATGTGACACCTTAAGTCACGTTTTACTCTCTTGACACGTGGCTCAATCGCACGACCAGCACTTAACGCCTTTTGCGCTCCTCAAGTTTACGTTATATCTTTCAAAAACGCGCACTCGAGTCACTTTTCGCATTCCTCAACACTGTTCATCTTCTCGAAGCTTTCTCTGGGTTCTCTGTTCACACCTCAAACCTTCATCAACCCGATCATTCAAAGGTATGATTTTTCCCCTTCAATGGCTCTTTCTCTTGACCTTTTGTGTTAATATTACTACCTGGGTCTATTTATCTTCTTCACATTCGCACTTTTCCTTCCTCATTTCTCTATTTCCCCTATTCTTAATCTTCTTCCCCTTTTTCGCCTTAACCTTCATTTGCTAAACCTTTACTCTTCTTCATTCTTCAGTTTCCTTCATGGCGCGTACTAAAACGACTGCCAACTCTTCACCTCCAAGGGTCAACTATAGAGCCCTATACCCTTGGGCCCCCGATGAGTTGCTCTCTAAGTGCTCAAGCTTAACCTCCCTCAAGGATTGGCAGGACCACGTTGGCGACTTAAGCGTCTACCAGTACAGCGCCTTCGCTAGGAGGCATAACGGGTACATATCTGTGCAACCTTGCACTAAAGGCGAGCCTGTCTGCGTAGACGATAGGTCAAACAATGGGGTGCCCTTCTTCTTCTTCTATTAAACGGTGTTTAAGACAAAGATAAACGTCGCCCTTGCCCAGCTACACCCCGATAGCTGGGCCTTCGTCAAGGCGTTTGGAATCCTTTGCGAGTACTTTGGCCAGCCCCCCTCCGTGGACATCTTCCTCCACTTCTTTGAGGTGAAGAAGCAAGGGAAAAGCCTATGGGTGAGCTTCAGCGGTATCGCTGGAAGAGTCCTCCTCTCCCTATTCCAGCAATCCTACAAAGGCTGGAGGGGAAAGTTCTTCAGGGTGTGCTGCACTGAGCACAATCACTCTGCGCTGGATGGCTTCCCCCTATACTGGGTGCAAGAAGTAAAGTTGACCAAGCATAAGACCTTAGATGACCTGCCCTCGACTGATCGAGAGGTTTGTCAAATTTTGGCTAGCGCGGGGGTCCTCGATACCTCTGAGTTGATAGCTCGTGAATACAATGCTGAGGCCCTCACCAAATACATAAGCACGAGAACCATTCCCCATTTAACTATTTGCTTTCTGCTTTTGCGTGTTTTTCATTCTTGCTTGTATGGGAATTATCTGTTTTCCTCATGCTTTAACTTAGCTTGTGCCTAACCCTTGCTCTGTTTGCTTTTTTGGTGCAGATTCTAAAATGGATAGGAACAAAAGACTGAGGCTCGCCCAAGCTTTGAAAACCAAGGGCAAAGCTACATCCAAGGGAGCTGGGGACTCCACACACCCAATCTCCGAACCTGCTCCCACCTCCCCAACCTCTTGCCCTCAAAACCCATCTCAAACAACACCTCCCCAAACACTTCCCTCTGCAACTCTCACTCCAAACTCTCCACCTCCCATAGCGGCCATGCCTCTCGCCTTGGCCGAGACTACCACGACACTAACCCCCCTGGACAAAGGCAAAGGGGTGGTGGTGGTTCCTTCAGAAGATGAGGAGGACACTACTGAAGGGCAAGTTTTCAAGAAGAGGAGGACCACCAAGGTTGTCACCTCCATTTCCTCTTCCAACCATGGTGTTGAATCATTAAGGGAGCACCCTCCAAGCACCACGTCACCACCACTACAAATGGCTTTGGAGGGTGGAATCGAATCCAAGCCCACGCCTGCCCCAGCATCAGCTCCAGAACTTCCCCAGCCAGACCAAGAAATGCTTAGGGGTTACCTTCACAAGGTGTCTCCGGGGGGCCAAGAAGGAGGGTATGAACTTCTACCTTGGTGCCTTCCTTGCCTGTGCCAACTCTTGGCGTGATCCGGCCAGGGCCAAGGCTAGTGAGCTTTCTGCCCTTCAAGCTCTGAAGAAAGAGTGTGCCTCCCTGAAGGAGGAGAAACGCTGCTGGGAGCGCCAAGAGGAGGCCTACAAGGACTCCTTGAAGATGGCTCAAAAGGCAAAGGAGGAGGCCAACAAGAGATTATACGAAGCAGGGTAGGCCCGTGCCGAACTTCTGGGGCAGGTCGAGCCTCTTCGTGTGCAGATTGTAGATCTCAAAGACGTCGTTGAAGCTTCCAAGGCTCAACCAAAGAAACTCGAAGACCACTGCGCTGATCGAGAGCAGAAGCTGGGCAAAACTGAGGCAGCACTCGAGGCTAAGACTAAGGAAGACTAAGGAGTATGACCTTCTTGAAGCTAAGGTTAAGGCCTTTGACTTGGTTGAAGCCGAGCTGCGGACGGAGTTGGTCAAAGCCTTCGCGGCCAAAGATGAGGAGTTGGCCTCCCAAGCTGAACACTTCAAGAAGGTGGAGGAAGAGCTGGTCCAAGACGTCGCGGGTGCGTTTGCCGATGGGTTTGCTGAGGCCCTCGCCCAAGCGGCTTGCGCGAACCCGGGGATCGACGTCTCTGAGTGCAGCCCAATGAACGAAATAGTAGAAGGCAAAATCGTGCCTTTAGAAGCTCTTGAGGAATAGCCCTTTTCGTAACTTTGTAACTGCTGTGAACACTTATTTCTGTATATTTGAACATAACTGATTATTCTGACTTCATACTCTGGTGTATTCTCTTCTTCTTTACTGTTTTTGATGACTTGTGTTTATGCTTTATTTACCATTGCCTTTTCCTGCTTTGGTTTACGCCCTCCTTTTGCACTTCGAATTTCTTCTGCTTCTTTAACTCGTAATAACTTTGACTTGATATTTACTTACCCTTCGTGGGCCTAAGGATGGCGCTTCTCCTACGTGACGTGTTTCTGCACCAAGTCACCTGGCTCTCCACTGCTCCAAACTTCCTCACTGTCCAACGCCCACACTCGAAGGAAATGCCCCCCCCCCCCACTTCTTAATGAGGTGCCTAAACGTCGGACCCCGGGGCTAGCCGTTCTTACCTGGGGTGGGGGCGTCCCGAAGGAATCTGTTAACCCCTACCCAGGGACTAAACGCCTGGATTTTAACTTTACTATATGTACCTTTCAAACCTGACACCTACGCCCAAAAAATGCGCTCCCGCCACTCCCTTTGGGGTGTCTACACGTCCAAGTTGGTTCGTTTGCTTGGTGCTCACGCCCAGAGGAGATATCCACATCCCTCCTGTTGAGGTGTTTAAACACCATGGCGGCGGGTTTGTTTCTTAATGAACCACGCCCCTTCCTTTTAGCGTTGCTTTACATTGCGAGAAAAGGAAAGATGAGACATTGTATTCTTCAACTTCGTTTTTACTTGGGTGACCTCATTAAAAAACCCCCGAGAGGGAAAAAGAGTGTCCCCTTTAAAACTGTGTACTACATAGTGTTTTTAACTGAAATAAAACTTTAAATTGGCTGCGTTCCAGCTGCGTGGAATGGGGCCTCCTTCCGGAGTCTCAAGCTTGTACGAACCGTTCCCCTTAGCCTCGGTTACCCTAAAGGGTCTGGTCCACTTGGGAGACAACTTGTTCTCCAACTCATATGGATGAGCCTTTCGCATAACCAGGTCAGCTACTTGGAACTGTCGCGGCTTCACCTTAGAACTGTATTGATGTTCTACCCTTCTTTTCACAGCTTCAGCCTTTATTCTCTCCTCTTCTCTGGCCTCGTCCAACAGGTCTAGGTTCACCCTTCTTTCCTCGTTGGACTCCTCCGCCACAAAGCTTTGGAAACGGGGCGAGCTCTCGTGAATCTCCACTGGGATCATGGCGTCTGACCCGTACACTAGGTTGAACGGCGTCTCCATGGTGGAAGATTGGGGTGTGGTGTGGTAGGCCCACACGATCCTTGGTACTTCTTCTGCCCACGCTCCTTTAGCTTTCTCAAGTCTTCGTTTCAACCCCCTCAACAAAATTCTATTCGCGGACTCCACCTGTCTGTTCGTGTAGGGGTGTTCGACAGATGCGAATACCTGCTTGATGCCTACTTCTGAGCACAACTTACCCATTTGCAGGCTGGCAAACTGGGTGCCATTATCTGAGATGAGACGCCTCGACACACCGAAGCGGCACACAATATTCTTCCACACGAAGTGTTGTACCTTATGTGCAGTGATCTGAGCCACTGGTTCTGCCTCTATCCACTTCGTGAAGTACTCGGTGGCCACTTTCAAGTACTTCATCTGCCTTATCGCCAAAGGGAAAGGCCCCAGAATGTCGATTCCCCATGTGTGGAAAGGCCACGGGCTATAAATCGACCTCAACTCTTCTGGAGGCGCCTTGTGCCAGTCAGCGTGCATCTGACACTGCTTGCATCACTGGGCATACCTCACGCAATCCTCCCTTACTGACGGCCAGTAAAAACCTGCACGGATCACCTTGGATGCCAATGATCTCCCTCCTACGTGGCTTCCGCAGATCCCTTCGTGGAGTTCCGACATTATCCTCGTGCACTCGTCGCCGCTCGCACATGTCAGAATCGGGTGCGTGAACCCGTGCCTGAATAGCGCTCCATCGATGAGAGTGTACCTTGCGGAGTTTCTCTTTATCCTCTTGCCCTCTCTAGGCTCCGCTGGGAGAATCCCATATGCAAGGTATCGCCTATAAGGCGTCATCCATGTATCCCCTTCTTCCAAGACGCACACCTGCACACGACCCTCCTCTTCGGGCGAGGCCGCATAAACGCTGACGCTGGGGACCCTTGCCGTGTCTTGAATCAAAGACCGATGACTCCTCGGCTTTCCTCTCGTCGTGCTGATATGGAGGACATCCACCCTATTATCTGCCATAAACTTTCGCGGCCTCTTGAGGGTTTCCTGGATGACTGTCCTCTACCTTCCCCCCTTGTCTGAGCTGGCCTGCTTGGCGAGCAGGTTAGCACGAGCATTTTGCTCTCTCGGGACATGCACCAGCTTAAACGCAACGAAAGCTCCCTTCAACACTTGGACGTAACTCAGATACTCCCTGGTCACCTGCCCGTGACCAGCTGTGAGTCACTTTTCACCAGGAGGCTTTGCGCACCCATCTCCTTGGCTAAAAGCATTCCAGCAATCAAAGCTTCGTACTTATCCTGGTTATTACTTGCCTTAAAGGCGAACCGCAAGGCTTGCTCAATCAACACCCCGTTGGGCCCCTCCAAGACTATCCCGACGCCACTTCCCTGCTGATTGGAGGACCCATCCACTGAAAGCATCCACTGTGACCCTAACTCCATCTCCTGGAGGACGCCTCCCGGTGAGAGCTCTACGACGAAGTCTGCATAAACTTGTCCCTAGATGGATCCTCTGGGTTCGTACACTATATCGAACCTTGACGGCTCCACCGCCCAGCGAACCATCCTCCCAGCGACATCTGGCTTCTGCAATACCTTCTAAATGGAGAGGTCCGTCATCACCACCACCGTAAAGCTATGAAAATAGTGACGGAGCCTCCGGGCTGAGAACACCACTACCAGCGCCGCCTTCTCCAATGATTTGTATCTCGTCTCCAAGCCTTGCAAGGCATTACTCGGGAAGTAAATAGGCCTCTGTACCTGATCTTGCTCTTGAACCAGCACAGAGCTTATGGCCCACTCCGTTACTGCAAAGTACAAGCGGAGGGGCTCGCTTGCCCGTGGCTTACACAGCACAGGAGGTGTCGCCAAGTACTCCTTCAGCCTGAGGAAAGCTATTTCGCATTCTTCTGTCCACACAAAACGGCTGTTCCTTTTCAGGCACTGAAAATATGGGTGGCCTTTATCTCCACCAGCTGATACGAACCTTGACAAAGCCACCATATGCCCCATCAACTGCTGCACTTCCTTTACCGAGGCTGGGCTTCGCATGGCGAAGATTGCCGCACACTTGTCGGGGTTCGCCTCTATCCCCCGCTCAGTGAGCATGAATCCCAAGAACTTCCCCGCCTCGACCCCAAAAACGCACTTCTCCGGGTTCATCTTGAGGCGGTACTCAGCTATTGTGGCGAATAGCTCCTCTAGGTCAGTTGTGTGTCGCCCTCTTTCCTGGGAGGTCACCACCATGTCGTCAACATAGGCCTGCACGTTTCTTTCCAGCATAGGTGCGAAGATCCTATCCATCAGTCTCTGGTAGGTGGCGCCTGCATTCTTCAGCCCAAACGGCATGACCTTTTAGCAGTAGCTACACGTCTCGGTCATGAACGCTGTTTTGCTTTCATCTCGTGGATGCATCTTGATATGATTGTACCTCGAAAATGCATATAAGAAACTCAACATCTTGCACCCCGAGGCGCTGTCCACCAACGCGTTGGTGCTGGGCCATGGATACGAATCTTTGGGGCACGCCTTGTTCAAATTTGTGAAGTCGATGCACATTCTCCACTTTCCATTCGCCTTCTTCACTAAGACGACATTGGCCAGCCACTCATGGTATTGGATCTCCCTTATGTGCCCAACGCTCAACAATTTCTTCGTTTCTTCCTGCGCGATGAGGCACTTCTCCTCGTTGAACTTCCTCCTCCTCTATCGTACAGGATGGACCTTGGGGTCCATGGTGAGATGGTGGCATAGAAAATCTGGGTCGATGCCTGGCATGTCCGAGGCGGACCATGCGAATGCGTCTAGGTGGCGCGAGATTACCGCCGCCACCTCATCCTGCTCTTCCTGGCTCAGTAATCGTCCCAATTTGAATACCTTACCACACCAATCTGCCTCTCGACCACATTGTTTACGGACTGGGGTCGCCTATCTCGCACGCTCTCTGCACGAGACTCGCTTCTGTGGCCTTCTCTCCTAGGCGTCGCCTCATCGGTTACTTCAGGCGAGGCCTCCTCTGATACTCCCTCCATGGGCGAGGCCTCCTCGGATACTTCTTCCATGGGCGAGGCCTTCCCCTGTGCTTCTTCTAGGGGTGCGGCTTCCCTGGGTGTTTCCTTCGCGGGTATAGCCTCGACAGGAGTCGCCTCCGCGGGCATCGCCTCTTCTAGGGGCTCTACCTCCATAGGTGTATCTAAAATGGGTGGGCGTTCCATCACCATGATCACTCCCCTTCATATCGTAGCACCGTAACTGAATGCTCTGAAGGCGCGTAACTGAATTGTAACTAACTTCTCTATCTCTCTCCAATCACTCGGGCGTACGACGAGCAAGCGAGCCAATGATTAGAGTGTGTGTAAAATTTGTACCGTCCCGTCCCCGGGCGTTGACCAAAGGTCAAAGTCAACACATGGTGGAACCCCTCCAGGGACCCATGCAAGAAAGTCAACAAGTTGAACGCTCGAGTCATCGCCTAGCTGAGGCATCGCCTAAGTGAGGCGTCGACCAAAAGCGGCGTCACCCAAGAGAGGCGTCGCCCAAGAGAGGCATCGCCAAGCAAGGGTACTGCCAGTTTAAAGCATTGCCAAGCTTAGACATCGCAAGGAGGCTTCGGGCCTCGACAATTCAGAACAGTAGCAAGGAGAAGAGAAAGGTGGTTTCAAGACCATAAGTTCTAGTACCAGTAGGGGGTAAACCTGACTCGTGAAGTACCCACGCCACAGCTGGGAGGCCCTGGGACAGATACGACCCATGAGAGGGTCATGACCAGGGGAGGACCACGTGCATGATACGAGAGAAAGGTAGATACACCCCCAGGGCGAGTGACTAGTGATTGGGGTGCATGAGTTGGCACCCAAAAAGTCAACCCACGTGACAGAAGAACTTCGCAGAAAAGAGGGCTCACACGATGGAAAAACCCTAAGTTGGGTGGCGGCGCTGTAGGACCCTCTGTACAGAATAAACGATCAAGTCAAAAGGGTACGTGGCAATACCCACGTGCTCATTAAAAGTTTTAGGGAAAGTTTTCCAAGGTACGCGTTAATTCAGTTAAGATTCGAATGTTCTAAGGAATGTTTTGATACGCCTTCAATGCGCTTTAACGCGCTTTAAAGATTATAGGTGTATAAAAAGGGACCTTGGGGCATTTGAACAGGGACCGAGTTTTAACCTAATACACACAGAGAGATACACAGAGAAAACCCTAGTTGTCTTCGCGGCACACTCACAGTGAGCACAAGGCAATTAGGGCAACACAGTTCTAGTTACACAGTTTCAGTCATTCAGTGTAGTTTTTTTATGTTTCTCGCTAGCTGACTTGATCGTCGGAGTGCAAACGGCCGCGAGGACGCCCCTTTGTTCACTTCTCTTTTCAGGTGTCTTTGACGGAGCAAACGAAGGTGCCCTAACTCGCAAGTATAAGCCCCGCGCAAAGACGATCCCGATCAACCGGCCAGAACAAAATCTATAAAATGTACCTCACTAAGCTTTCAAAGAAGCTTATATAGCTTGGGTTTCAGTGCTTACTGCCACGTGGCCTTTCTGACTTAATTGCAACTCCACGTGGAAGGCCTTACGACACTGTAACCTAACTTATGGAAATTCTAGTGTGTAAGTCTTCCTTCCTCGAAGTGCATCTGGTGCCAACTCATGCGCCCCAGGTTCTAGTCACTCGCCCTAGGAGTGTATCAGCCTTTCTCTCGTACCATGCACGCGGTTTACCCCCGGGCGTGGCCCTCTCCTGGGTCGTATCTGTCCCAGGGATTCTCCAGAGGTGGCATGGGTACTTCACGAGTCAGGTTACTACCTACTGGTACTGGGGATGTGGCCTTGAAGCCACCTTTTTCTTCTCTTTATTACTGTTCTGTGGTACCGGGCCCCGTGGCCTCCTCACCCGTACCGTGGCCTCTTATTATGCCGCCCCTCCACAGTCTTCCCTACTGGTGGGTATCGGGGGGTAACACCATCGACACCTGAACCGGGCGACGCCATACTTGGCGACGCCCACACCTGGCGAAACTCACACCGGTCAACGCAGACTTTCCTCCTTGGTGGGTCCCACCATATGTTTGACTTTGACTTCGGTCAACGCCCGGGGACGGGTCGGTACAACATTATGCAATGGATGATTACCATTATAAGACTAGGTGTTAAAACTGGTTGGAAAGAGGTAATAACATGATATGTTAAATCATTTTTATAATTCTTGAACATATATGTACCGTCCAGGTCATCGGGTGTGATGACGTGGACAAGAGAAAGGTAGGTGGTCAAGAAGTCAACAGTCAACGTATAGTCAACATAGTCAACGTAGTCGCCGTATGTAGAAGCGTCGTTCTTCAGTATAAATAATCGGTTATCGCCGAGATGTGTCACCGCCAAGATGGATCATCGCCCAAGAGAAGCATCGCGCAAAGTAAGACATCGCCCTAAAGTTGGGTGGCGACACTGTGGGACCCTCCGCACAGAATAAATGATCGAGTCAAAGGGGCACGTGGCAATGCCCACGTGCTCATTAAAGATATCCAGGGAAGGCTGCATGCATGACGCGTGATTAGTTAGGGCACCC
>Ga0123342_1010360_pt1 | contig 10734 bp, 3 predicted proteins | sample Turbeawhitnodule_FD_89960 | JGI IMG/M metagenome (GOLD analysis project Ga0123342, IMG submission 89960) | Root nodule microbial communities of legume samples collected from Mexico - Turtle bean Mexico white nodule | ecosystem: Host-associated > Plants > Roots > Nodule | place: Mexico: Nepantla... | reverse complement strand
AAATTTGGAAAGGCGAGGGGTGGTGGTAGAGAATCTGGTGTGTGGTTTGTGTGGGAAGGTGGAAGAGTCGTCCAGTCATCTGTTTTCCGTCTGCGAGTTTACCTGGCGGGTGTGGTGTCTTTGCTTTGAGTGGCGTGGAGTGTCGTTTGTTATTCACAAGGACCCTTTGGTAAACTTCCAACAATTCAGGTTGTGTTCGGCTTCTGATGTGGTTAATGACATTTGGGAGCGATTTGGGTTGGTGTTGTGAGTGGAATTTGGAGACATAGGAACTCGGTGACCTTCGACAAGGGCGTGGTAGATGCGCTCGAGGTATTTGCACTGGTACAGGTAAATGTTTGGTCTTGGATTTTTGCAAAGTCCTGTTGTAATTCCTTTACGTACCCTAACTGGGTTTTGAACCCAGTGAATTGTATGAGGCTGGTTGTTTAATGCTTTCTTGAGTTGGTTTGGTTGTTCCTTATTTAAGTTGGTAGGTGTTCCATAATTGGAGGTTAGTAAGACCTAGCTCTTTATGTATAAGGGTTGGACCACCCCTGAAGTAGTTCCCATTTATTTATTTTTTATTGGTAATAAAAAAAATATGTAACCATTGATAAGTTATTCTCGGATCAAGGTAAAAATCGAATCTATTAGACCAAATATTCTTATATAAACAAGCCAACATATAGTAAAACAAATCGTGCTAAATTTGTTTTAGTTAAGTTTTTTTGACATGGGAGAACAATAACTAATTGCAAGAAGTTTTATAAAGATTTTTCTAATATGTGTCCTTGGCCACATCTTAACTATCATTAAAAATTGTTTTCCAACAAAGTTTTGAGAATGACTTATATTTAAATAGCACCATTTTTTTTATAGTTTTTATCATTTTTAATCGTGTCCTTTCATTATTTTTAATTTATCATAATTTTGATTTAGTTTTCTGTTAAAAAACTATAAAAATGTATCAAACTAAATTTTACAAAAAAAAATATTTTATTTTATTTTTATCACTATAAGAAAATAAACATTTTAGTGTTGATCAAAACTCAAAGCTAATAAGTAAAAGTGGACCAATAAATGGTAGTCTCAAATTTTGTGTCGTACATACAGTGAATTCTACAATCTAATTTTTGGCATTGAGTTTAGGAGGTCCATTTTAAGTCATTTTAAGTAATTGGCTAAGTTGCCATTAATTTATCAATACCTTTTAAACTTAGTTGTAATTAAAACAATTAGTTTTAGCTAAGTTATACTAATACGTTTTTATTTTAAAATTATTTAACTTAATTTTTGACTAAGCTTATAATAAATGAAATTTATTTTTAATATTAATTTAACTTGTATCGGTAATGACTACATTAATAAAAATCTCGTAAAACACTTCATTGCTATATTCAACAAAAATAAAATATAAAAAAAAATACGACAAAACAAAATAAGCTAGTGAATAACAGTTGAGAAATCAAACTTCCCTCCTTCATACTGGTAAGTACTTTTTCATGGCACAAATAATTGTGAATAATAATTGAGAGAGGTGATATTAGATTAATAAATAAGTTAGTTTTGTGTGATTAAAAGAGATAATAATGAATGAAAGCATTTAGTATGAAAAGATTTATATAAAAAAGTGAGAGAGAAAATATATGTGTTCTATTTGGTAAGTATTTAATGAAATCAACCTATGAAAACTTGTATTATGTCACAAGCCAAATAGTGATGTGTTTAAATGTCTATGAAATGTATGAGTGATGCCTAGTGTACTATAACTTTTGTTGGGAAGGTTTTGCTTGATAAAGTGTCTAATTGAAATAACTTATTTAAAAGATGGGTAGACGTTGACTTAGTTGATTTTTCCTTGTGTCATTTAGGGGAAGAAACTACACAACACTTGTTACAACACTTGTTTGTGGAATGTAATATAGCAAATTGCATATGGAATAACTACTACAAATGATTAGACATTGTGTCTCTTCAATATAATGAATTGATGAGTCATTTTGAAAAATTTTATTTGTTCAACACTACCATGAAACAAAATTTGTTACGAAAAGAACAGTATTATATAGTGTTTGGGACTATAGAAATAAAGTTATATTCAAACAATGTAAAATTAATGAAGAAGTTTTTTATTTGGTACAACTCAAAATTTGATTATAGTTGAAATATAAGATGCATACTAACTTCTATTATTCGGATTGCTCATTATCTTCTATTACTCGGATTGTTCATTGAACCCTATGTTGTGTATGAATAGTTACATGTATACTCTTGATTGTGTTTGCGATTTTACTCATATTATGCTATAAGGCTGGAAAAGTGTTGTGTGACTCTGTTTTGTAGAAGGTTTTACAAGGTTCATCCCACCAGTGCTACAGTGTTGAGGTTGGTTCAAGATGGTAAGAAGCTATGAAAATGGGGGACATATCCGCAAGGACAGATTTTGGTATGGTAACGCAGAGAGTTCTTCAAAAGATATTAATTGGAACGAAGGGCCACTGTCACAATAGTGGTGAAAGATCAACGTGTTGGTAATGAGGGGTTGTTACTTTTGGGTTGTATTTGTATGTCTCTAATAAAGCATAAAATGATATATATACAATGTGTATTAACATCTTAATGATAGCTTAAACAGAAGGTCTGAATAGTTTCTTTTGTATAAAAAGTTGAAGTACCTCTCAAATACTTTATTTATATTTAATTTATTTTATATCTATAAAAAAAATTGATTAAATCCAATTCACTTAATAACAACACTTTTGTCACTTTTCATCTTGATGTTTGAATTAAGAATATTATATAATTTATATTAAATTTCAAGAAAACATATAAATTCATAAAATATCAATAAAATTAGTGTTAACAACTTAAATAAATATTAAAATTATATTATATTACCCTTAACCTAATTATATCAACTTAAATAAATAATAAAATAAATAAAATTATCATCGTTCTAACCAACATTAACTTAATTATATATATATATATATATATATTCCTTTAAAAAAATAAATTGATATTATTTAATAAACATTAGCATTAATCATATATATATATATATATATGTGTGTAATATGTTTTAAATAATTATAATTGTTACAGTATGAGTTAAAAAGTTATAATTAATAGTTGATTTTAAAGTTTTGAATTAAATACGTGGTCAATTTTTTTCAGTTTTTATATTATAAATAAATATTAAAAAACATGAGTAATTAAATCATAATTACATCACACACTAAAAAATAAAGCTGACAAAAAAAAAGTATAGTCATGATTCATGAATCGTTTTTAAAATCATAATTAAGTTAAGAAAAAATAATTAGATTTGTATGATATCTGTTACATTACAATTTCTATAAGTTAATTAAGGTATAATTAGATTTTTTTAAAATAAAAAAGGAAATTTAGTTACTGTAGACTAATACAAGAACGTGATATTTTACAATTTTAATTCTTATATTATTTTTAGCGCTATTTTAAACTTTGTTTTGTTTATTATTGTAATATATATATATATATATATATATATATATATTAGAAATAGTTTGATATAATTTTTAAAAATATTTAAAAAATGAATATACATATATTAATGTTTGGCTTTCGTAAAATTTAATTTTATATATTTTTGCATTTTTCAAACAGACAATCATAAAAGGAAAGAGTTAAAAATAGTATAGGAAATAGAATCAATATTTTGTAAATATAAGTCACTCTCTTATTTAATACATATATAAAATTATATGAAGAAAAAAATTAATATTGGTTAACAGTAAATGTGTCCAAGCACACAGTAGAAAAATCGAAATTCTATTCAAGTAAAATAATTATTAGTTATATATTAATACATCCCCATTTACATTATTCTGAATATTTATATTTATATATACATTGTAGCATCCTCATTAATATTTACATTATTGTATTACAAAATATTCTCTCTTTATATATAAAAAAATTCCAAATATATATGAAAAGACAAAAGATTCTTAAAAATTTACTCTACTAACTCCTCAACTTTTCAAGTATGAGATCAAGATTCATCTACTACCGTATACTTATAAAGAAAGATAATTGCATATTTAAAAAAAAATCACAGACCAAAAAAAAAAAAGGTAATATAATTGTTTTTAAATTTTCAATTCACTTTTATAATTAATAAATATTTATTACAAGAAAATAATTAGATAAAATTTAGATAGAAAAATAACTAGTCACTATATTATGTAAATACTAATTTAAAATAAAAAAATTAGTAACTAAAACATTATAATACTAATTTAGAATAAAAAATATTAGTAACTAAAACTTTGGTAGCTAATGGTTAACAATTTTATAAATTTTTATTAATAATAGAAACTACTTAGATACCAATGATTTTTTTAGTTTATAAAATAGTCTCTAATTTAGTCAATAACTAATTAATTTTGTCTCTAAAATTAATTTCTATTTAATGATTTTTTTTAGTGATTCAATGATATTCTCCCATGTCTTAATTTAAATCACAATACATTAATCATTACACTTCATCCAATTCAATCACATACAATCATAACCTTTCATGTACTACACATCCAAGTGTCTACAATCACTAATCCAGAAAAGGCAAAGACAATAGTTCTTTTGGCAAGTAGACAACGGTTTTGAAACCGCTGTCTATTAGCACATACTATTGAGGTATAGACGTTGGTTTTAGAACTGTCATCTATAAGTCACATATAGACAAAAAAATAAAAATAACGCCAACTTCAGGGTGATGGCAATGGTGGCAGGGTGGAGGGCAGTAGCGACAGCGGTGGAGGGAAAGCGGAGCATGATGGTAGAGCAATGAACAAAAACCTTAAACAATAAACCAATGGAAGAATGAGCAATGAACCAATGGAAGAATGGAGGAGAAATAAGATGAGAACGAAAGCGGAAGAATAAGCAATGAGGGTAGGAAGAACTTACAAAGGCAGGGGGTGGAGGGAAAACGGAGCGCGGTGATGGAGCAATGAACAAAAACCTTAAACAATGAGCCAATAGAAGAATGAGCAATGAACCAATAGCAAGAATGGAGGAAGAATAAAACAATGAGGGTAGAAAAAACTTACAAAGGCAATGAGTGAAGAGAACATTCAAAAGAGTTGAAGAGAGAGCCTGAAGAAGAAAGAAAACGTAGAGAACAAAAACGTAAGTGGCTCAGAGCCTCGAATTAGGGTAATAACGAGGGTATAGACAACGATTGTTGGATTATAACCACTATGATTTTAATTGACAGTGATGCCTCTTACAATTGTAGTTTATTTATCCTTTTTAATTTAAAAAATGTCACCGCGTTTTGATAGACAACGTTTGGTAGTGAAACGTTGTATATTAGCTGTCATAAATAAGCGTTTTTGTACTAGTGAATTACTACACGTTCAACATAACTCATGCCAAAAATTGACTCACATCCACACATACACTTTCGATTCTACTCGGGAAGACCGATATATTGAAATTTGATTCAAAGACCAATGTTCCCATCACGACATAGTCTCTCCTTCAAAAAATTCATCCTCATATGATATTGGTAAATCTATACTATATGCTCACAACCTAAAACTCCTTATCTATATGATTGTAATATACCATTAAAGTGAGGATATTTCCTTTCACAAATTCTCACAAAACAATATAGTATTCTAATAATCTCAACACCATATTTTCTTTCTTGAAAATAATGTGTCTTCATCATACTTTCACTTGATTCATCAATCATTTCACACATTCGTACAACATTCCATCACATAAATTTGGATTTTTTTAAAAATCCAAAAATATCAAAAAAAATAAAAAAAAACAGATAAATTAATTGTTTCAATTAAATATATAAACAAATTTACATAAAATTTAATTAAAACAATAGACAATTATCAAAACAGTCTTTCAAAATCCAATTTCAAAACAATCCGAAAAGGAAAGAAATATAAAAGACAAAACAATGTTTTAAAGAAGTTATCTCTTAATTAAGTATTTTAATTTTTTGGAAGAGTTCTCTCTTCTTAAATGCAGTTACCACAACAATGTTTTAATTTTAGTGGTGTGGGGGATAAAGGTAAATCGAAAACCAAGATAGTTTGCATATATCTAATTTTATAGAGAGACTAATATTAAACAACCCATAAATATTTCAGACTTTAATTTTATTAATTTTTTTTTTTTTAAAAAATAATAGAAGACAAAACTACGTTGTTTTCCAATTATTTTATTTAAAAGCTTTAGGAAATGTTATTAAAACAGAACGATTAATATCAACAGAGGTATATGGATCAATTACTACTAAATTCTTTAAACTAATAAGTTATTCCAGGTTGAAGTTCAAGTATTAGATATTTAATTAAATTAAATATTTAAGAAAACTTTTTCTTACGTACCGTGATTTTATAAAACAAACAACCCAAACATGATTGTGTCGCTAAATTACATAACACATTAAATTAGTTGTCTCCACTGTTATACCAGCCTTTAAGTAAGTTTGTATTGATTTATTTGTTAAACTTTACTGAGCCAGTATTTGATCATATTTAAATATATATATATATATATGAATGAATTCAATTATATGTATTATTACAAAAATATTACATTAAAAAAAGTATGAAATGCTATGGTAACTAAAAGTCAACGGTACTCATTTAATAGTCAATAACAATATTTTATTAATATTTGTCTAAAATTTGGATCGTTAAAAGTATATACATCTCTAAATTTAACCGCAGAGAAAAACTACATTAAATTTCAAAATCATGATTTATTTTACAGATGACAAGAAGCAGTGACATTGAAGGGTGCATCTCAAATTGAATCCAAATCTCTTTTAGAAATATGTAATTTACACATAATAAAATAATAGTTGGAATTTTGAATAAAAAGTAAAAAAAGAAATATTGAAGGAATTAAGGAATAATGAATAAATTTGGATTAAAGTTATTGGATATGTCTCCCTATGATTGGTGAGCACAGATGAAATTACCAGCTAGCAGCTACCTGCCACCAACAAACACTGTGTGACATGTGGCCGGCAGCTACTGCAGAAGGGAGCAAAGCCCACCCACAATGCAAAACCTACCATATTTACACTTTTACAAATTTGAAATAAATTTTAGAATTTGAAATAAAAAAATAAATTTGAATTAAAAGTAATGTGTTTAATTAGTTGTTATTAATAAATAATTTGAATAGTGTTATAAATAGTGTAAATAGATGAAAGTGTGTGAAGAGTTTGAGGGGAATGATTGGTATATTATATAGATGGAGAATAAGTAGAAAGAGACGGTAAAATCTTTCACTTCCATGCGAACGGAAACAAACCAACCCACTTGCTCCGTACGCTACAAAAGAAAAACAAACTGAATATCAAACTGATATAACTGGTGTCTGCTGCTCATGAGGTGGACCTTACACTAACACCTCTCATCTTTTCTTTCTATTCTTTTTCTTTTCTTTAATTAACTTTTTCAATTACATCCTCAAACTTAAATAAATAAATAATACGTTGGACCCACAGTGCCACATTAACATGGAAGCACGCACATGATCATGATGTGATCATAATATCTTATGTTATCCGATTCTCATATTTTATGTTATGATGCCACAATAATGCAACTAAATCAACTACATTTTATTTTATGCTTCTCCAAAAATTACACAAACACCAGAATTAACTATGTATAATCACTAAATGATAACCCTGAACCTCAACTTAGTATAAAATTATTTAATACGGTTATTACAAACTTGTACATTTTCTCAAATGTGGTTTCATAACAACTATTTGTAAATTTTAAATAATATGAATTATCATATTAGCACGAATGTATACCTGCAACCTTAGGTAATTCGATTAAAATAGCAATTTACCCTGTCAACTAGAAGTCCACTACTAGATTCAAAATTCAATGATATCACCATGTCATGTAAATAACAAAACAAATTATGTATGCTTCTTTATATACAATTTACTCTGGGAAGGTGATAGAAATACGTTTAATGTTTTTTTTTCTTCACTTTGACAAAGTTTGACTTCTTGAAAACTATAAATGTATTGAAAACAAACAAGGCTAATAAGAATGGGAATTTTTATGCAAAAGTTTTTTTTTTCTTTTGTTGTCTAATCAAACAAGAGAAAAAAAATCAAAAAAAGAGAGAAAATAAACTAACCTTTTACTTATCGTTTTGAAAAAAAAAATTCTTGAAATTTGTTGGTCTTTAAGATATATTTACAAGTGTTTATCCTTTTAATTTTAAGAGGTAGTTTTTAGAATAATTTAGCAAAGTGCTTGAAGATTTCTTAATGTTCCAATTAATTTATTCATTTGTCGAGAAAAGTTGATAGATGTACATCTTTTGTTTATTAGTTTTTTAAAGTTTTGTTTTAAAAATAATTTTCAAAACGCTAAATAGATTTTTGGACGAAACATTGTTTCTTCAGTAGTGTGAAATTATTTGAAATTGAAAAAAAAAACATTTTTTAGGAGAAACAAATTATAGCCCATCATTTACCTTCAATTTATTTTCCCTTCTCTCCCTTGTTTTAGTTATTTCTTTCATTACTAATTTTTTACCATTATACAATATTTCTCTACCTTCAAGCACATCAATAAGAATTCGAAACCTTTTAATCTTTTACAAAATGATGCTTTTATTTTTTTGTGTGCTAAATGATAATTTTAATTTCGGTGTAAGGATTAGAAAATATGTTTACAAAACTGAAAGAGTGGTTATTTTAGGCCAGTTTAGATTTTCAAAATTGAGATATAAAACATATATTTACATTTTCTTCTTACATAGGCTAAAATAAAGTAAGAATTTCTTAAAATGGTTTTTTACTTAGTTTTATCTTTATGTTCACTCTTATATAATAAAATAATAATTAAACCCATACATTTTACTTCTACTTTTACAATAAGGTTTTCCTCAAAAAAATAATATACTTGTTATTTGCTTATCGTCTAAAGAAATTTACGTTTTTCTAGAACTTTTAAGTTATTTATTCCTTTTTGGAATAAAAGAAAATCATTTAAAAATAAAATAAAATATATATATATATATATTAATAATTATTGCTTCAAAATTGTTAACCAAAATATTATTTTAATATTGTAATTTTTTTTCACTAAAAATCAATAAAATTATTTCCTTTTATATAGTATAGCTTTAATATAAAATTTAAAATAATTTTCATGATGACCGAAATTATCCAAGAAATTTTCATTCACTCGTGTGTATATTTATTATTTCTTGTTTTTAAATTTTCAAATAATATTAATTATTATTTTCTCGCGATTACACCCTTAGAAAAAGAAAATTAAGAGGATAAATGATGAAAAAATTAATCAATAAAATAGATGGATGGTCATATGGAATAAGATGATAATATTTTTTTTAAAAGTCAAAACAATAAAAGTGATAGATGATATTAAATGAACAAGGAATATGTTAGTGTAGATTCTTATTAGAAGAACGTGTTTTAGTTTAATTTATTAATAACTATTTTTTGGTGTGTTTTTTTAAACTAATTATTATAAATACCAACAAATTTCATTATATATGGTAATTTATTATTAGACGATAATGTAAAAACTCTTTACACCATACATTATTTACTCATAAACTAATTAGTTAAAACTACGTATAAAATAATTTAGCATCGCTGATTTTCTAAATTTATTATAGAACTTTCCCAGGGTTTGGAAGGTAATCAAAAAGATGTTTTTTTTTTTTTACAAAAATCACTTTTAGAAATTATTGAAGCTTACTCATTGCACTTCTTCCGTTCATGTTACCTATTATTAAACTTTTTCTTCTATATTTTCACTTCGTGTATATAATTTTATCTAGTTTATTATTTCTTGTTTATAGTTTTCTTTCCTTTATAGTTTTGTCCTTGCCAAAAACTAGTTTTATTTTTATGTATATATTTTGATTTATTTATGATCGGTCCTTACATTGTTTAGTTGTTGAGAAATTGGAAAGGATCCATGTGTTATGAATTGAGGAGAGGTTTGAGATAATAAAAATGCGAAAAATAATTAAGTAGGTGAATTAATGGTGGACAGAGTTTAGACATATTAATTTTTTGATGCATCTCAAGTAGGAAAAGTGCAGATAAAAGTGGGCGCATTTTTAAATTTGAGCCAACATTTGGCATTAAAAACTCAACCACTTTGTAGTGTAGTACACCTTGATTTGTGTAAGTAGCTAGTTGTAGATGTGTAGCGCATAGCTGGAATAGCTCCAGGATTTATACTCATACAAGTGTAAAAATAGAAAGCTCCTCTATAAGGAAACAATCTTTAAGCTCTTCATCTTTTCATCCCTCTTCTCTTCTCTGCTTAAACACTTGAACATTAATCACCTCATTATAAAAACATCTGCATTACAGCAAAATGATTGATTATGAGCTACAATTCTGAGTGTGTAAGGCTCTTTCTTTATTTATTTATTTTCAAATGGAAGCAGAAACAAACTAATAGCCATACAAAGATTGGGGACCATAAACAACCCATACTTTAAATCTACACAAAATAAAAAAAGAGATCCTGCTCACATGGTGGCATGTGAGGGGGGGAATGGGAAGGTTTTTCAAATCACAAACTCTTTTTTTTTTTTTTTTTTTTTGTTTTTTTTTTTTTTTTTTTTTTTTTTTTTTTTTTTTTTTTTTTTTTTTTTTTTTTTTTTTCTTTTTTTTTTTTTGTGTCTTTCTATGCAGATCTCCACTTT
>Ga0123342_1010359_pt1 | contig 10735 bp, 9 predicted proteins | sample Turbeawhitnodule_FD_89960 | JGI IMG/M metagenome (GOLD analysis project Ga0123342, IMG submission 89960) | Root nodule microbial communities of legume samples collected from Mexico - Turtle bean Mexico white nodule | ecosystem: Host-associated > Plants > Roots > Nodule | place: Mexico: Nepantla... | reverse complement strand
TCCATGTCCATACTAGCATATACTTTACTCCACCAGAAGTTTACATCCCTAGATAACAGTTCCTCCAACTTTGGCATTTTAGAACCCCAAAACAGGAGCTACCTACATCCGCAGCCAGACCAGGACAATCAAACTGCTTCCCCCTATAAAGGCAACCTTTCACACAGAACAAAAACAGAGGAAACAACAGGTGCTGGAACAAGTGGTTCATAATTTCCAATGCATGACATATAAATGTGTAACCTCCTCAGCTCCATACGTAAACCTGCTTAAGACCATAGAGAAACAACACAACAATCCAGAACACCATAACAAAGACCAAACATGGACCTTTGAACACCAACACGAACCGGTTTGGACACCTAGTTCTTTGAAACAATCTTTGCACCCTCATACCCACATGATAACGTCACCCACAATCCATTTTTGCCCACTAGACCCTTCATACGCTTCCTGTTTAATTACAGACCACCACTTAACTACCAATCCCATGCTTGCTTCACAACAGAAACCACAGCCACAGCAGAAAGTGCTCTAACCTACCCCTAAGGCAAAGAATAGGGGTACCTCCACAACCTCCAACTACTATTGTGCATCCCATTCGTACCATCTCCTTCCAGGTGCATCCTGCAGAAGCTACAACAGAGCAGAGAGGCCTAACAAAAAAAAGAGAGGTTCCCCTAACAACACCAGATCTCCACACCAGCTTCTTGGGCATAACCACTCTAAACCATGTAAGTCCCTGGACTATAACAGTTGTTTCCACATAGGGAATCTTATTATTCACACCAAACCAGTGTTAACACAGCCTTTCACAGACACATATTCTAAGAAAAAATTAAGGTGAGCCAACCACATCCCAAAGAACCTCCACTTTAGCTCTCACGAAGACTGAACCCCTCAACTAGGTGACTACCTGGCAATCCCAAAATCTCTTTACATCCTTCTGCATAATCCAGGTTGCCACTCCAAAACTCCGCAGCCCTCTTCACTCATGCATACTACCCCACGCTCAAATACCTCCTCTCCTTGTAGATGTTCCATACCTCCCATAGCCTCCAGAAAAAAGCTCCTCTACTTTATGCTTTTTATGCATATAACCGGATTGAGTAACCAATCCGCAAACGAATGAGAATGAAAAGCAGCTTTATGCTTCAACCACAACCACGACTTGAGTTGTGCCATCTGCAAAATCTCTTCAGCATCAACTACTTCTTGTTTAAACAAAATTGAGTTTCTCTGATCCCAAATACACCTCAAAATAGCAGTCCAAATTCCTTTCAGGACCAGATTTTGCTTACTACTAACTTGAGGTATGTGGAAACTCACAAAGTGGTCCTTAAGGTCGTTGTGTTGGACTAACTTAAAACCTAACCATTTAAGGCACAAGGACCACACCTGTTGCGCATATTCACATTCTAAGAACAAATGCTTATAGGATTCCTCCTTAGCTTCGCAAAGCACACAGGCTACAGAACTCATCTGAACTCCTCTTCTACTCAACGCCTCCCTAGTTGGAATCCTATTTAAAAAAACCCTCCAAGTTGTTGACAGGATAGTGGGGAACGCTTTAGCTTTCCAAATAAACTCAAAAGATGCATGGTATGCTTCTCTGGTTCCATTAGATAGGTTCTTATAGGCTACATTGACCGAGTACGTCTCCAGTTCCTCTGTCCCCCATACTCGGATATCATTCTTGGTTTTCTTTACATCAGCCCTTACAATATGTTCAAATAGATTTGCCTCCAACTCCGATTCCCACTCAAATCTATCACGTCTCCATTCTAGCCTCCACTTCCATTCCGAACCTTCCCACACCCCTACATCTTCAATCTTGTACTCCTGATAAACCGACAGGGAATACAGTCTCTGGAACAAGGATTTGAGGCTTGTGTCACCAATCCACACATCCTCCCAAAATCTAACCTTATCACCCCTTCCTAACTTCCAATGTACCTCCTTCTGGAACCATCCTTCTCCACCTCCCTCCCTGCACACCTTTACTAGATCTCGCCACCACCTAGATTGATACTTTACTGGTAGCTGGGGACATTCTAGTTCCACCCCATACTTTGACTCTAACACCTCCCTCCACTTCCCTTTGTCTTGGGATATAAACCTCCATCTCCACTTTGCTAAGAGGGCAAAGTTAAACTTTCTAACGTCTTTTAGCCCCAACCCTCCCTCCTTTTTCGGTTTACATAAGCCTTCCCAACTTACCCATGCAATAGGTCTATTTTCCTTACCCCATCCTCACAGAAACCTTCTCTGAATACTTATGATGCTTTTGTAGATTGACTCTGGCGCTTTGAAAACTGAGAGATAGAAAAGAGGTATTGCATTGAGAACAGACTTGATAACGCACGTCCTTCCCGCCATTGATAAGAATCGCCCCTTCCACACACTTAGCCTTGTTTTGAGTTTGTTTAAAACAGGTTCCCAAAAAGACTTCTTCCTTGGATTCCCTCCCACTTCTAATCCCAGGTACTTGAAAGGTATTCCCGACTGATTACAATTCAGAAGCTTTGAATAACAAAGAAGATTATTAGGCTGCACATTCACACCTGCTATACTTGATTTGTGGAAGTTGATCTTCAGACCTGATGCTAACTCAAAACCCCTTAAGATGGACTTCATTACTACCACATTGCTCCATGACTCCTCACAGAAGAAGAGGGTATCATCTGCAAACTGGAGGAAAGACACCTCTACCTCCTTATTTCCAACCTTAACACCAAACAAAAGATTAGCTTTCATTGCTTGTCGTACAAGTCCAGCAAGGCCTTCTGCCACGACTATAAAAAGGAAAGGCGCCATGGGATCACCCTGCCTTAACCCTCTAGTAGGTTTAAACTCCTCCGTGGGACTCCCATTTACAAGCACTGATATTGTAGATGATTCCATGCATCCCCTAATCCACTTTATCCATACATTATGGAAACCCAACCTCCTGAGCATGTCATACAAGAAATCCCATCTTACTGAATCATATGCTTTTTCAAAATCTACCTTCAGGCATAACCCCCTATTCCCCCTCCTTCTAATGTCTTCGATCACCTCATTTGCCAACAACACACTGTCTACCAGACCTCTTCCTTCTATGAAAGCTGACTGACTCCCATCTATAAGAGCAGGTAGAACTTTCTTTATTCTCCCAGCTAGAACTTTTGAGATGACTTTGTAAATGGCACCCACTAAAGAAATGGGTCTAAACTGATGGAGGGTACAGGGATCCCTTACTTTAGGTATTAATGCTATGAATGAAGCATTGCACCCCTTCGGGATAACATCTGTTTCATGAAAGCACTCCAACGCTGCCACAAAATCAGATTTAAGACTACTCCAGCTCTTCTTAATGAAGTTAAAATTGAATCCGTTCGGGCCAGGGCTTTTCATACCCTCACATTGCCATACAGCTTCCTTAATTTCTTCCTCATTGAAGGCCTCAATCATACTCAAGCTTACTTCTGGTAGTAAAGATTTAAACTCAACCCCATCCAGTCTCACCCCAAAGTCCTTCGTTGCTTTAAATCTAGATTCAAACAGTTTCTTTGCTTCAAGCCGAACTGTACACGGTTCCTCACACCATACACCCCCTACATCAACACCTTTCACTTCATTCCTTAGTCTCCTCCATCGTAGAGTCGAATGAAAGAACCTAGTGCATGAGTCACCATATTTGAACCAATTAATTCTAGCCTTTTGGCGTAGAAGGGATTCAATCTTTGCATCATTCTCCCAAAACCTCCTTACCAGGTCTGATCTAAGCTTCCTCTGACTCTCATCCAAACCGCCATGGCTATCCTCGCAATCCAGATACTCAATGTCCTGTAATAAAGATTGCTTGGTGGAATCCAAGTTCCCAAAAACATCCTTATTCCATACTTTGAGATCCGCTTTAAGAAGTTTAAACTTCTCCTTGAGCACCTTTATGACATTTCCTTGGCCCCCAAAGGACCTCCACTTGTCCTCCACCATTCCCGAAAACCCTCTCTCTAAAAACCAGGCATCAATTGTTCTAAAAGGTTTGGGACCCCAATCCTTATCTATACTCTTAATCATCAAAGCACAATGATCCGAAACTTCCCTCCGTTGGACATATTGCTTACACATACGCCATTTGTGCAACCATTCCTCAGAAACTAAGACTCTATCAATCCTGCTCTTCGCCATACCGTTTGCTTTAAACCACGTGTATTTCTTCCCCACAATAAGCACTTCCAGAAGCAGGTTTGACTCAATAAAGTCATTAAAGCCCTTAATCTCACTGGAAAAATTCCCCCTGTCCACCCCTTTCCTTTCATTCCTACTTCTAATTGCTTTAAAATCTCCACAAAAGCACCACACTTCAATCTGAGAGGCCATTTTGTAACTTGTTAGTTCCTCCCAAAGAAGTTTCTTTTCTCTCAGGTTGCATACAGCATACACATTCACCACACAACACCTTTGGGCTGATTTCACATGAGTACCCACAGTAGCTATGTAGCCCTTACCCAGGGAATGACTCTCATAGACGAAAGCTTCTTTATGCCACATTGATAGAAGACTTCCACTGCCATTTACCCCCCCATTATGGATCCATCCAATTTTGTTGTCTCCCCATAACGAAAAACACCTAGCATCCGTAACTTCTACTGTTTTTGTTTCCTAAAGGCACACAAACTCTGCTTCCTCTGAGGATATGCACCTCCTCAGATATCTTACTTTTATTCCTCCCCCCAATCCTCTTATATTCAAATTAAAAATCAACATAAAAAACCATTCAGATTACCCCCCGCTATGCTCTTCATAAACTCCAAATCTCTATCTTCCCTGCATTGATATTCTTGAATCACCTCCTCTTCTTCCTTTCGACAGACTAGCCCAAACTGTTTTCCTTGATTCCATAGCTTAGTCGATTCCTCCAAAATGTCATTATACCGAAGACGAGAATTGCAGTTTCCAATATCCCCATCAGATATGGACATAGGTAACGAACCTTCTCTGGCGAGCAGATCCTTCCTTACCTGCGATGACTTCTCACTCAGCCTTAGGGACCTCCTTGGATGGGTACTTGGCGCCACCAAATCACGGAGCCCTTTCATCTTTCTTCGACGAAGAGGAGTTTCACATTTGCTTCCCGCGTTCGTGTCCTCCGCAGCCAATAAGCATGGCAAGTTCAGTGCCGTTTTCATCCTTACCTCCTTCGTACTCTCAAATGCTTGCTATGCTAACGGTTGAGATCCTGAAACGCTTCCTTCTGCTAGAGAATGCGACTTGCCCTTTGTCTTTTGCGATCTAGCCATACCAGGAACTTCCCCTGATTCTTCTTGTTCTTCGTCTTTCCCTTCTTGGTCGACAACTTCTTCATTCTCTTTTTGCATTCCTTTTCACACCATAGCAATGTTATTGTTTTCTTTATCGCCTACGGTCGCAGAGCGCGTACATGTGGTATTATCACGTGCCGTCGACAGATTACCCCTCGCCTCCATAACCCAAACACGTCCTGTAGCTGCTCCAACCCCTGACCCGCAATCACCCTTGTTTCCCAAATGGGCTTGTTAGCAGCTTTCCCTGGAGTGGGCCTCCATTGATTTGGGCCTGGAATTCAAATTACTTCATGTCCCCACCTCCTCTACTAGGTTAGCCAAGGATTTTTGCATACTGGCACACGCATCAGTCATTTTTTGATTTGCAGATAAAGCTGATCCATCTGCAGGTAAATCTGGCTTACTCAGTTCCTTTCTAGTGAAAGATAATTCCCTCTTTTTCTGACATCCCTCCACACAGTCTGAGCATTCCTTTTCTAGTACTTTCTTTGTCTCTGCCGTTGACCCACCGCTTCCTTCTCCGTCAGTCTTTTCCGGCCGCCTCCAATTCCCCACTTCGTCCCCACCATCTAGTTTGCTTGAGTCAATAGACATAAATGTATTTTCAACAAAGGTTTTTGTTGACGATACACTATTCGATGAGCTATCATGGTTAAGGGCACACTTGCAAACGGGATCAACTCTTCCATAAGACGCCACCTCCTCCACGATGTTAATATTATACACAACTCCATTTATTCTAAACCCCTTAGCCATCTCTGCCTTCGACGACTGTAACACGCGCACCCGTTCGAGCATACTCCAAGCATTCCCATGCCAACGTGGCTTCATCAACATCCACCAGAGTTGCGACTTCCCCTACAACTTTCGATAAACACTCCTTGCTCCATAAAGGAAGAGGCAACCCATAACACCTAACCCACACTATTTTGTAACCTGCTACACATGAGGCTGTCCATGGTTTAATCTCTTCGAAAATGCTCTCGAACCATTCATTATTTAGCTTGACAATGTCTTACATTCGTACTTCTGCTTTAGGGGTCATAAGGACAAGGTTATCTCCCAAATATCTTACCATAAACATGTTCATTCCTCCCTTAAAGCACTCCTCCTGTAGAAGCTCAAAATTAAACTCATTCATCATGCAACCAACCAGACTGTTAGTCATCCATGGTAAAGTTAGCGCTTTGGTGGATAAGCTCGGGCCCCTCCACTGGTCTTGTTTTCGCTTTCTAACTACATTTGCGTATGACTGAGTAATATTGCCTTTCATCTGACCTTCCTTCCCTCTTTTTTCCCTCCACACCTCCTTTCCCTTCCTCTGCCCATTGGGGTGGCCATCCCCACCGCTGCTTAACCCTTCAAACTCCTTAGGCTCAACACCTTTACGTTCATACCCTTCCCTCTTATACCTTGGTAGGTTTACATACAACTTCCTATTACCAATGTAACAGCGGTCTAGATCCCTCTCCAAGCTCACTGCATTGTCGACGTTGAAGAAAAGACGGATTGTTATGGAAAGTAGTATGTGTGTCTTGTACGGGGAAGAGGAGGAATCGAGGAGTCATGTTTTCTTCACGTATAAGGTAGCTTAGAAGGTATGGAGTATGTGCAGTAAGTGGATTGGGGAGGCTTTCGTATACCATTGGGAATCTTGTTCCCATTTCAATCAGTTTTACCTTGGTTGGGTTTCTTAGAAGATTAACAGATATTGGAGGTGTATGTGGATTACTGTGATTGGGAAAATTTGGAAACAGAGCAACTTCATCATCTTTAAGAATGGTAGAGTGGATTGTTTGGAGATCTTCACCTTAGCCCAACTCAAGGTGTGGTCTTAGCTCACGAGTAGAGTAAATGGTGTTTCATTTACTTACGCTCAATGGTGTTTGGATCCTTTGGTTTGTTTGAAGTTAATTAAAAAGTAAGGGTGGAGTTGGGGTTTATGTGGGTGTAAGTGTCTGAGGACTCGGCAGGTATGGTCTTTCGTATGATTTATATTTTATTATTTTGTTTTCGATTTGGATGCAACTAACGCTGGCCTTTGGTCAACAATGGAGATTGGTATGTGTTGCAGGTTCATTAGGTGGTTTCAGAGTTTTTTAAGGATTGAAGTTTATTGTTTCAATTCCCTATATTGTTTTAATTTGTTCTTTTTGGGTGGAAGAACTTGATAGGATCTTGTTAGGTTTTTGGTTGGGGATCTTGGCCTACCAGGGCAATGAGTCTTTAGAATGGACGATGTTGGGCGGTGCTGGTGGGGGAAATCTTTTGTGAGTCAGTAGGTAAGCTTATATAACTTTGTTATATCGTGTTTATGGTTTGTGTACTACTAACGTTGGTCTTTGGACAACAAAGGGGTTTGTTGTTGGTTGTAGGTTGTGAGTTAGATTCTGGTGTAGTGAAGGTTTTACGGATACCGGCATGTCGGTAGGAAGGTAAAGGTAATTTAGGCATTGAAGTTGAGTTTTTTTTACATGATGTTGTGGTTCTGCCTGTGGGTGAGTGATTTTGATTTGTATTAGTTGTTTATTTGTAACCATGTTTGTAGTAGGGTTTTATTTTGTATTTTGTTTAGGCTAAAGACTGGTTATATGAACCTAGATAGGGTAGCAAGGGTTGACTTTCTTTTGAGGTTTGATTTGGAGGTCTGTAAAGCCTGAATGATCAGGTATTGAGTTGGTTGGCTTTGACTATTTTGTGTATAAGGGTTGGGACACCCCTGAAATGTCTCATTTTATTTTATTTATTCTTTGCTAATAAAAAAAATATTATCCTCTTTCTGATTATTTTTTCTTGGTCGACAAAGAACAAATATAAATTAAAAAGGGACACTTTAGGGTGTCTAAACCCTTATACCTCTAACATCAAGGCATAGAAAGCACACCTCTTGCCTCATCAAGGCACCAACTAGAGTAGTTTTACAAGAACAAGCAACAACTACCATTTTATCAGCATCTAACATCATCAAGCAGTACCAAACGGGGTAGCAGAATCCCAAGCAACTTTAGATGCGGCAAAATTGTGTTTTCCCAAGAAACCAAAACCTCAACACCATTAAGGTCGATACATGCTTATGACTTAGAGTCAAGTTCATCAGAATTCCTCAACTTTCCACCTTATGATGAAACTTTACTTGAGAACAAGTTGTTGCCATAGACTAATGCAAACTACAAATTTGTTTTGACTCTTAAGGCATAGGGTAGAGCCCCCCTGTCAAGGCAAAAAAAAAAACCCTCAACAACATACCCTACTAGAGACTAGATAAAAGTGCACATTTCAGTCCACAGGCACTATAACCAGAGTATCGACTACCTCTGCACAACCAGATCTAAAAACACAGTCATAGAAACAAACCTTGCCACTTACTTATAGCTTTTAATACATAAGTCTGAATTCAAATACCAATCCGAGAATGAGAATGAGAAAGAGAAAGCATGCACCCTATGTTTCATCCATACCCACTATCGAAGTTGTGCTTAATGAAAGACTTCTTCCGCATCAGGTTTCCCTTGCTTAAGGATGATAGAATTCCTTTGCTCCCAAATGCCTTTTACAACTGCCACCAACACACCCTTCCATACCATATTCTGTTTAGCACTCATATGAACCAAATGGAAGTTTTCAAAGTGATTTTTTAAATACTTATTTTGGACAAACAGGATTCCTAACCATCTAAAACACGGAGATCAGACCCTCTATGCAACACTGCATTCTAAGAACAAGTGTTGAGTCAACTCTTCCGAATTTTGGCACATCTCACATATAGATGAACCAACTACCACTCCTCACCTAATCATATTGCTCTGAGTTGACATTTTATTCAAGAGTACCCTCCAGGCAGTAGCTAAACCATTGGGGAACGCTTTAACTTGCCAAAATTGATTGAAAATGCCAAGTGAGAGACTAGAGTCCTGATATGCTAGAAACTCATAAGCAGATTTAACCGAAAACTCCCCTGATATATCCCCTCCCCAAATTTGGTTGTCCTTTAGCTCCCTATTAATAGAGCACGAAGAAATGATTCTAAGCATATCTTCTTCTTGCAAAGCTTCCCATTCAAACCTGACTCTCCTCCACCTTAAACACCAGCTCCACCATGAGTCTATAAACGCCAGCAATACCATCTAATCTTCTATAAAATTGGTTTTTGTGAGAGGTTGTACTTGAACACATGATTGAGAGTCTTCCTTGTCTTAATTTTTTTTTTCTTAGTTAGTTCGCATTATTCTAATTAATTTCTTGGGTGCACGATTTAAGAGAGAGGAGATAAACATTCCTATACGCATGGAACAAAGTGTGTAGTGATTAAACTAGTAGACACATGATTAAACCAATATATTATTATTTTTCTGATGTTAGACACTCTAACACTGGTTACATGGTCTACGTTGGAATCATTTTAATTTGACTACTAAATGACAACTCTTATCAGCCCTTATATTTCACGAAATTTTGGCAGCATTTCACATTTTCAGATGGCGCGAAATGAAAGTGGTGACACTAAATCTCCACAACCAAATATGCACCCGGAGATCAACACAAAGTGCAATGAACCAAAATTATGTAAAATATATGAAATATAGATTACATGTTATGTACTAATGAACTAATAAAATGTGATTACTCTTCTCAAACTTCCCAACTGGACAATTCAAGATTCAATACAATTATTGTCGCTAAAACCTCCTTTGCTTTTTATGAAATGTTTAAAAATAAAAAAATAAAAAAAACACATTTACAATCAATTGGAATAGTATTAGACAAATAAGTGTATTAAATCTCAAATGAAAAACTAAGGATCTCTATGTGATTATATTAAATTTGGTATTACAAAACACAAATATAAGTCATGTAACTAAGAATTTAAAATAGTTAGAAGAAATAAAAATTATATGTAAGAACGAAAATTAAAATTAAGAAATATGAAATTGACAAAAATTTAAAAAAAAAAAGACAAATGCAATTTGTTTTAAATGTTAATCACATATAAATATGAAGTCCAAATATTCTTAATAAGACAGCAAGTCAAAATAGAAAAAATATAAATCTATGAAAAAAAAAATATGTTTGATTTAGAAGTGATAATATGGATTGATCCGTTGTATTGGTCCGCTTCACAAAAGTGACATTGTTTATTAAATTAACATGATTTTTTTAACACAGATTTAAATAAGTAAAATATTTAAAAAAATTGATTACAATTTAAAGTCTCATAAATCAGAGTAAATTCCCTATCTAGCACCATTTAGACTTTTATTTTCCTAACTAGCATCCTTTTGTTTTTATTTCCCTATCTAGCACCTTTTTGTTTTTATTTCCCTATCTAGCACCCTTTTATTTTTTATTTCCCTATCTAGCACCATTTCAAAAATAAATAAATAAATAATAATTTATTTATTTATTGATAATTTTAATTTTGAATGCAT
>Ga0123342_1010358_pt1 | contig 10736 bp, 8 predicted proteins | sample Turbeawhitnodule_FD_89960 | JGI IMG/M metagenome (GOLD analysis project Ga0123342, IMG submission 89960) | Root nodule microbial communities of legume samples collected from Mexico - Turtle bean Mexico white nodule | ecosystem: Host-associated > Plants > Roots > Nodule | place: Mexico: Nepantla... | reverse complement strand
TATAAAATTTTAATTAACTAAAATTTATACAAAAAAGTCTCATATTTTATTATTTAAATATTTTTTAAGGAAAGGGTAAATTTGTAAACTTCTATTTTACACATTTAAAAAAAATAAAAATCTTCTTACAACCATCATATCACTCACAAACTTCAATAAACTTTCCTCACAAATCCACTCTAATATACCCTAATCTAAACAACCTCACTTTCTTTACACTTTCCTTTCAAATCACTCCAAAATCATTCTCTCAAATACTCTCCTCAATCCAAATACAAACAAAGAGAGTAAGTTTTTATTTTAAAACTAGAAGTGTAAGTGTTATTTGTACAACTTAGAGAATAAGTATAATTTCTATAAATAAAACCTAATCACATCAAAGTAATTAAAGCCTTATTTAGTAATTTTTGATCTTGTTTAAAAAAATAAAAATATTTGGAAGTTATTAGAATTTATGAAAAAACTTCTTTATACAACATTTTAACATGTAAAACATTTTGACAAAGATGAAAAAAAAAAGTCAAACTCATAAAATATCAATATTAACCTATACACAATTTTCATCATATGAAATAACAAGATATTTGTTATAAATGTTTAATAAAAAAATCTAGACACATACCTTTTTCAGAAACTCCTTTATGAGAGTAAAGTTGATATCAGTTTCCAATGGAATAACCTTATCATGATTATTTGCTACTGGAGGCAACTTGCCATCATGAATAATTGTTAATTGAGACAACTTGTCTGTCTCTACATTACCTGCACATAAAGTTACCATCTCATGACAATCTTTTACTGACAATTCCTCTAAGGATGGGAAGTTTAAACTTCCTTTATAGAAGCTTCTGAGACTCCTTAAGCTATCAAGATTCAAACAATTGAGTTGCGGAAATATTATCTCATCCTCGTTTGATTCCTCTCCCTCCTTCTTAGACACTATCTCTTCAATTGATTCACATTTTTTTATCTCCATTCTTTTGAGTTGAGCCAAACTTCTGGCTGTTGAGGATGTGAACAAATATGACAACCTATCACAATTTTTTACTTTTAAACATATCAGATTTGAGAAAGACACTTTGCATGATACCAAGTTTTCTAAAGTGGAACAACTAATGACTTCAAAGGTTTCTAGATTTTTGACAAAGGCCCAAGTGTTCTCTAACCCAATGGAAACCAGGTTTTCAAGGGACTTCAAGTGTAATACTTTCAGCTGTAAGAGAAGTCCACTATAATCCACATTATTAGGACTCTCACAACAAAACATCCTTTTGAAGGAACCATCACACACCACAAGCTTCTCTATATTGGGAACCTGTTCTAAAAATTCATATTCAAATTCATCTGAACTAAAGCAGAGAGTAAGAGCTTTTAAGTTGTCTAAGAGGTTTCTTTGAAATTCTCCGAGCAAAATCATCTTCACTCCATTTTCCCCCAGTGACAGACACTGTAATGACCAAGAAAAACACAAGCAGAAGTTTGTTAGACTGTTAAAGACACAACTCTTAAATTTTTAGATTAGATGTTATTGTTACATCATGAAATGTATTCTTTTACTTATTTATATAAACCATACATAACATAGTGGATGCTCTTTATAAGTGAAATTTTGATGACATTTATATTTTAACTGGATGCTCCTCCTATTCATATGGAACCATCATAAACAAGTATAGGAGCAATCAAATCCTTATGGGAGTCATTTTTGTATAATTCTTCCATCCCATTAATATTAATCATCTCAAATTTTGAATCTCACTCACTCTTTTTAAAGCTCATTTATGGTTTTGTAGTGCAGATAAACCAAAAGAAGAAAGGAAAACAATGAGAAATACCATAAACCTAAGGGAAACAATTTATTTATGATCCATTATGAAACAAAGAGAAAGTGTTGTAATAATAATACCTCTAATTGCTCCACGGTATGTGATTCCAGATGCGTATAGATGTCAGACTTGAGTGAGGAGTAGTAAAAATACTTCAATTTTGACAAACCCTGTAATTTCAATGATCTCACACGGGGACAGGGGAACATAAGCTCTAGACTTGGATCTATATTATCCTCAGCAACAATAGTCATCAATCCCTCACAGTTTTTCACCACTAGATTTTTAAGTTCCACAATATCTTTGGCTATTGATGCCGGAAACACACTTGTAAGGCCTTCACAATCCTCAACATGTACTTCTTGTAGATAGAGCATGCTTAGAATTCCATGAGGATCTTCATTCCAAACATTCTTCAAATTTTGCAACTGGGATAAAGTCAATTTCTTCATAGGAAAAGGGAGGGTCTCCCCCGTAGATGTCATATCTCTGCCTTGTGTTGTACATTTGACATCAAAAATGGCTTTGACAGAATTACAGTTTCGAACTTTCAATGTCTTCAAGTTTGTTAAGAAAGGAAGTAAATTGAGTGGTAGAATAACATCTGATAAAAACTGACAGTTATCCATAGTCAGAGAATCTAAGAGATCGAAGGAAGAGTTGGGAATGGGTCGCGAGCCAAGACATAACTTTTGTATATCTCTCTCACTCAAATTTAATATACTCTCCTGCAAAAGAAATTATACTTAGAATTTTATTTTCGACACATCCAAATTTGTTTAAACTGTAAATTTTGGAAATACATATTTTTATGATTATGATAATATGATGATAACATCAAAACAAGAAAAAAAAAACTAACAAATAATATGTAACCTTATTATGAAAAGAAATTAAAGAAATAATTTCATTTCAAGGTGTAATGATAAGATTTCTCTGAGAACTAAAGATGTTTAATAAAATGAGTGATGTCGCATGATGCCTAACACTTAATGTTAAGAAGTGGGCTGGGCTTTAAGCCTAACTTCTTAACACTTAATGTTATTAGAATACCTTCCAAGCTATTTAAAAAAAGTTTGTAAATAAGCTTATGAAATTATCTTAAAAGTGTTTGAGGTTATTAGAAACCTTCTAAGGTTACCTTAAGTTTTATGATACAAATCTTAAAACATAATAGTTGTAGAAATTTTATTTTAGTAATAAAGTAGGAAGATCTTAAATTGGAGCATTATATATGTATGTTCTCTTTATTGATGGATGGAGATATCCTTATTTATATTCATTTAACTATAATTATGGGACATTGGTCCTAATTACATTGTAATTTTTTCTTGCCCAAAGTGATGATGTGAATGAAGTTTTGTTAATGATCCAGGTTCATATATATTCTATATTTCTTAGTGGATACATTCTCCATAATAGAATAATTACTAGGATTTGTTATTGAAAAATGTATAATTACTGAAAAATGTATAATTACCTAGACGATATTATCAAAGTTTACTATTGTGACGTGAGTACTAGGATAACCATTTAGATAGGTTGATATCCTCGTCCTATCAGGGCACAACCCCCAAGCCTTAGGCTTAAGCTAAAAGGCGAAAGTGATATCTAACTCAATATTTTCACATATATACCTTTAGGTACTAGAATCCACAGCTTGATATTTTCATTGGCTATTGAAAAATATATTTTGTATTTTAGAATCAAAGCAAAATATCTAATGAAGCTTGAATTTATGAATGAAACTTGACTTATTAGTTATTTTTAAACCCTTGTTGTGATAGCAAGTTTTCTTAATAAACGCTTAAGGAATTGACTCTTGATAGAAAACTTAAGCTCATTCTAGTAAGAAATTAGAGTTTTGAGTAAACTTATAGATTGACTTTAGCATTAAGTTGAAAGAAGTTGAGTGATAATATGCATGAGAGTAAGGTTTTGTGAAGTCTAAACCCTAACAATAATATGCATGAGAGTAAAGTTTTGTGAAGTCTAAACCCTAACAATAATATGCATGAGAGTAAGGTCTTGTAAAGTCTAAACCCTAAACATAATGCTAAAATGTTTGTTGTATGCTTGATGAATCAATATGCAATAATCATGAGCAATCAATATGGAATAATCATGAGAAATTAATATCAATAATCATTCTTAAACAATTTATATTTCAAGAATCAAATAAGTAATTTGAAAGTATGCATAAATAATGTTGTATACTTATATTGATGACTAAAATGTAGATGAGGTGAATAATGAAGCCCAATTCTAGTTTCTATCTATTGAATTTTTTTTTTAAATTTGTTTTCAATCAACCTTTAGCTTGAATATTTGTAACAATTATTAAATTCAATTTAGAGAAATGGAATCAAATGATTCTTGTTTTTTTAAATATAATTTATAAGTTAAATTTGTGATAAAAGAAATATTTATCAAATCTCTATGGTTCAAAAATCCTACCGATATTTATCAATTTCGTATTGGTGAACTTGTAAACAAAATCAACAAATACTTAATTTATAGTTTAATTAGATTTTGAGTCTATAAGAAAATTGTATGTAAGAATATGGAAAGAAGAAAGTAGATATTTTTTATTCTTTTGTGTGTATATTTACATCACTTCATGTAGGAGTTTCTCTCTCCAAATTACAATCTAATTAGGTAGGGATCCTATCACTATTAAATTAATTGCATATAATTGGGTACAATATCGTATAATAATATTGCATAGAATAATTGCGTATAATTTGATAATTATTATTTTCTTAATACTCCCTTCAAGTTGGTAAGTGAAGATCATGAACCCCCAACTTGTGTCGTAGCGTCAAAAACTGTTCATTGTCCAGTGCCTTCGTAAAAATATCTGCGAGCTGATACTATGTCGGTATATATGAAGGACTGATTATTCCGGCTTGTAATTTTTCTCGCACAATGTGACAGTCTATCTCAATGTGTTTTGTGCATTCATGAAATACTAGGTTTGCTGCTATATGTAATGTCGCTTGATTGTCACAGAAAAGTTGAGCTAGCAAGTTACATGACACCTTTAAATCCTGCAACAGATATCGCAACCAAACTATCTCCAAACAAGTATTGGCCATCGCGCGGTATTCTGCTTCCGTTGATGATCTTGATATGTTTGTCTGTTTTTTTGACTTCCATGAGATGATAGAAGAACCAAGAAAAATGCAATACCCAGATACTGATCTCCGAGTTGTCTAACAACCTCCCCAGTGTGAGTCGCAATAAGCTGTCAATGTCAGATTGTTCTCGGATGGCAATAGCAATCCTTGTCCCGGTGATCCTTTGATGTACTTTAGGACTCGAATTGTGGCATCCCAATGAGGTTTCCGTGGAGTCCGTATATATTGACTTAGGGTTCAAACTAAAAATGTTATGTCAGACCGTGTAACCGTGAGGTATATCAATCGTCCCACGAGTCGCATGTATTTGACTGGATCCTTTAATAACTCTTCATCGTCTGGTGTGAGTTTTAGGTATTGCTCCATTGGAAATTTTTCTGGACGAGCACCCGTGAGTCCCGTATCCTGCAAAATATCAAGCACATATTTTCTTTGGGACATGTAAATACTAGCTTTGGAACGGGAAAATTCAATCCCTAGAAAATATTTTAAGTCTCCAAGATCATTAATGCGAAATTGTTGTAATAGACAGTCTTTAACACGCTGAATTTCTATCAAATCATTTCCTGTTAAAAGAATAGCATCCACATAAATCAAAAAGGTAGTAAATGACGAGTTATTATGTCTTGTGAATAGAGAGTAGTCTGTCTTGGATTGTTGAAATCCTACCGATTTAATCACATGAGAAAATGTTGAAAACCATGTTCAGGATGCCTGTTTAAGACCATAAAGGGATTTGTTGAGTCGACATACAATGTTCTCCTTTTGTCGATGATGCCCGACTGGGAAGTCCATGTAAATAATTTCATGCAATGTGCCATGTAAGAAGGCATTTTGCACATCTAGCTGATGAGTAAACCAATTTCTGGTTGATGAAATGGTGAGGAGACACCTTAAAGTTGTTAATTTTGCTCTTGGTGAAAAAGTTTCAGAATAGTCGACACCTTCAATCTGAGTGTACCCCTTTGTGACAAGGCGCGCCTTATATCTTTCAATGCTGCCAATTGAGTTGTACTTTATTTTATAGACCTATTTGCATCCGATGGGTTTCTGCCCAGTGGGTAATGGTGTCAAGGTCCACGTTTGATTTAGCTGCAAGGTGGAAAGCTCTTCGTTCATTGCTTTTTGCCAATTTGGATCAAGGATAGCTTGAGCATAAGTGTGAGGTTCTTTGGTGGTTGTGATGTTAGCAAGATATGCACTATGTGCAGAAGAAAATCGTGAATTAGAATGAAAATGATGCATAGGATGCCTGGTTCCATTCGGGCAGTGGTCAAATGATTGGCTTGGGATCCTGTTACGTAGTCTTGAAGCCAAAAAGGTGGGGTTGATGTGCAACTAGATCGTCGAACATGAAGGTCGATTGGAGAAGGTTTGGTAATGGGTGCTAGACTTCTTGACGTGGGAGAAGAAGGTTGGTTTGCTGGAGGTTCAGGTGCATTATGATGAGTAGGAGAAGAAGGTTGGTTTGATGGAGGTTTAGGTGCATTGTGATGAGTAGAAGAAGAAAGTTGATCGAGTGAATGTTGGACAGGAGTGGGTAAGTCAATGTCAATAGTGGGCAAAATACCTTGTAATGGAGGTGAGGATTGCGTCTGGGACTTTTGGCAGAATGGGAAAACACTTTCATGGAAGATGACATCCCGACTTGTTAAAAAAGTACATGCATCTATATCAAATAATTTGTATACTTTTTTATTAAGAGGATAGCCAATGAAAATGCACTGTCGAGCGCGCGGATCAAATTTTTGCTTAGGTGAAACAACAGTTGCATAACAAAGGCAACCAAAACTTTTTAATTGAGAAAGTGAAGGTGGACGATTATATAGCATCTCAAAAGGTGATTTATTTTTTAGTAAAGGTGTTGGCAAGCGATTAATGATATATGTGACGGTTAAAACGGATTCCCCCAAAATTCTAATGGTAAATGGGACTGAAATAGGAGGGCTCATGTTGTGTTTAAAATGTGTCTATGTTTGCGTTCTACTACTCCATTTTGTTGAGGAGTGTAGACACAAGTGTGTTGACATTCTATATCTTTTTTGAGAAAAAATTACAAATAGAAATAAATTCCAATCCATTGTCAACGTGGATGGTTTTAATAGATGCCTGAAATTGATTTTGTGCAAAAGTAATGAATGATTCTAAGAGATGTTGGGTTTCAGACTTGTGATTCATAAGAAATAACCAAATACATCTAGTATAGTCATCGACTATAATGAGAAAAAACGTTTTCCAAAATGAGTTGGGGTTTTATGAGTACCCCAAATGTCACAATGCAATAGATTAAATGGAGAATGATATTTTATTGTGCTTAAAGGAAATGGTAGCCTTGTCTGTTTAGCTTTAGAACAAATACTACAATTATTATGAATGTGAATGAGATTTTTACTGATAGGTAGTAAGGAAGATGCAAGTTGTAGACACGCCGGAGAAGGACGTTTGAGGCGTTTGTGCCATAAATTAGGGTCGGTCGAATTTTAAGATGCGTGAGCTTGGTTTGAAAGAAGGGACATGTTGTATAAGCTTGCGTGTTGTTTAACTGAGTCAATCATCCTGCAAAACGCAACCATGTAGAGTAAAAATGACACAACAATTTAGTAAATTGGTTATCTTACTACGGACATGAGATTTAAATTAAAAGAAGGAACGCAAAGAACATCTTTGAGAGTGATATTGTCATTGAATTTAATTGTGCCCGTAGATGAAATGGGCGTTGTTGAGCCTATGGGCAGATTAACATTTGGAATAAATGATGATGAAGTATGTGTGAAAAATTGTGAATTAGATGCAAAATGATTGGTGGTTGCTCCGCTATCCAAAATTCATGGTTTCGTAAAAACATAATTAATAGACGAGTTATGGGCAAGCAGACCTGCAACGCTAACAAATGTGTCACTTTTACCGTTATTGTTGAGCGAGTAGATAGACTTTGCCAATTGCTGAATTTGTTCGGCGATGAAGCCTTGCACAAGGTTTCTATCGGCCACGTTACTTTGTCAGACATGATTTCTTATTTAGCGGATAAAAGTGTGTCTCATGTGTGTCTCATGTAGGAAATATATACTAGTGTAGGAGATTTCTCTCTCCAAATTACAATTTAGGAATCTTATCATTATTAAATTAATTACATATAATTAGGTATAATATCGTACAATATTGCATACAATAATTACGTATAATTATTATTGCTTTAACCGGATCTCGAGACAAGAAGTATCTTTTGTATCCACAACAAACTACACAAGTATCTTTTGTATCCACAACAAACTACACAATAAGTATCCTATACTACAACTATTATATTATAATTGCTTATTCAAATAATTATTTTTTATATGTGATAAAGTCCAATAATATATGATTTTTTATCTAATGTATATTTTATCAATTACCAACATATTGATATTATTGATATTATATATATATATATATAATATATAATATATATATATATATATATATATATAAATGTGATATAACATGTAACAGATAAGGTTACAAAATCCTATATAACGAGCATATATATCATGGAAAAAATTTCTTAACTAAAACTTCTATATGCTATTTACTTTTATATTTTCTTATTTTCTTTATGCATGAACATGAATCTACAATCACATCTACACCTGTGAAGAACATGAAAGTACAGCAATAAAGAATCAAACCAAGAGATAATCAAATTTTGATAAGAATCTACTTATGTTAAGTGTAAAAGATAATTAAATTACATTTTTAATAACTTATTCAAGAACATAAATTTAATCAATTCAATCATTTGATTTGTTGGGATTATGATTTGTTGGTATTACGATAGTCTGAATGTATATCAAATTTCATATAATTTATTTTTATAGACATGTTATCTAATAATGAATATTTACAAACTATATGATACCTTAAATTAAGTTATATAATAATTTTTTTAATATCTAATTAGTAAAAATAAAATTCGGATGGATTAAACTTACATTTTATGAAAAGTTATAAAAGATATTTTTACATTGGAAAAAAGAAAATATGTGTTTTTGGCATTAATTTTTTGATAATATTATATTTCATTTATTGTGATTTTAATTTTTTAATAAAACTATTAATATAAAGAAATTTATATTTAATAAAATTGAAATAAATAAGAGTAAGTAACAATATATAGTCTCCTAAATAAGCATAAATATATTTTGAATGTCCTTAAAGGCAAAGTTGTGAGAATTACCTCTTGTTTGGAGCAGTGGATAGAGTATTTGAGGCGTGGCAATCGTACTAGCGTCAATGAGGTGAGACGAAAAAACCCAAACTCTGGTGTGGTTGTTTCTCCTTCTTCACCCTTTTCATCCTTCCTAAGTATCTCTGACAATTCCTCACACTCTATTACCTGAAGCACTTCAAGTCTGGTAAGATCTTTGGCCACCGATGCTGGAAACAAACTTTTAAGAGAAGTACATTTATAAACACGCATTTCCTTTAGCACTTGAAGGCCAATAATTCCATCCGGATCCTTGTCCCATACATGCTCCAGTTTTGGTAGATATGATAAATTCAATGTTTTCAAACGGAATATTCCGGAAGCTTTTGTCAGCCTGTTCTCATCATTGATATTAAATATGGACTGTGCTGCTGTGCAATGACTTACATATAAATCTTCCAAATTGTGAAAGCAAGAAAGCAAATGAGATGGAATTACATGTTCTAGAGTATCACATCCGATGGCAATCAACCTTTTCAAATAGCCAAAGCTGTTTTGGTGCACCGAATGTGGGCCATGCCATAGTTGCTCAACATATTCACTATAATTTTCAAGACTCAGATGCTGAGTGTATGAGAAAGTGAGCTGTAAAATCAGGCAAACTATTCAATTAGTTCTCCAACTTTTAAATATAAATTTAATTAATTCTTTTTTATTTTTAAACTTAACCCTTAACCATCATTTTTTTATCTCCCACAAACTTATAAACTTTTGTACTACAAGTAATAATTTGATATCATTTTTATTTACAATTAAAACTTAAAAATATATTTTTAATTAATGATATATTTATTGCTACTAATAACGGTAGAAATGTCATAGAAATGAAATTTAATATACTCATTCATTTAACATAACTATTAATATAAAATAAAATAAATAATAATACTATTTTTTTCATATTGTTAGACAAGTATTATGCAGCACTATAATCTTATTAAAATAGTTATATATCTAAAATAAGTTTATTAATTTAAAAGTACTCATGGTGATAAAAATGAAATATAAATAACATTGAATGCTTTTTTTCAGAAAATTAATATTAAATTGAATGATTTAAAAATACAAGAACCAGATCGAATTTAATAAATAGATGAAAGGACTTAAAAAAAAAGTAATCTTTTAAAAACCCAACAACCTTTTAAAAAAGTGAGTAAGTACCTTATCATGGAAAACCTTTTGTATGGTGGCATTCAAGTGACCTTCCCAGTGCCATTTGGCTTTTTGATCTCCTTCCACACCAAATACATTTTTTAACTTTGGTGCTATTGACTCTCTCTCACTGAATTTCTCCATCTTTGGGCATTCTCTTACAATCACTATTTCCAGTGATGGGAATTCAAATTCACACTCCTCGTAACTGCAAAAACTTCTCATCTTCTTTAGCCCAACAAGTTGTACAGTAATCAATTTGCTGAATACAATTTTCATGACTTTGCCTTCTTCACTTCCCTCATTGCTTACTATTTGCTCTAGTTTATGACAACCGATTACCTTCATGGTCTTGAGTTGAACCATGGTTTT
>Ga0123342_1010356_pt1 | contig 10739 bp, 11 predicted proteins | sample Turbeawhitnodule_FD_89960 | JGI IMG/M metagenome (GOLD analysis project Ga0123342, IMG submission 89960) | Root nodule microbial communities of legume samples collected from Mexico - Turtle bean Mexico white nodule | ecosystem: Host-associated > Plants > Roots > Nodule | place: Mexico: Nepantla... | reverse complement strand
TTTATATATTTATAAATCTTAAATTTTGCATTTAATTATTTTCAAAAAATTACTTTGGTGACAATTATATACTTTTACAATTAAATTTATTATTTTAATTTAAAAATATTAGTTTTCTGATTATCATACTTTTGTTATTTTTATTATTTCAATATTTTTAAAACATTAGTTTTCTTAAAAGATTTTTATAGTTTCAATCTTTTTAAGTATTACTTTTTGACCTACTATTTTTATAATTATTATTTTTTTAAACATTTTATATTTTATAATAAAATCTATTTCCTTTTTTATAAATATTACATCTACTTTAAAAATCTTATACCTTTTTATAGATGGATAGATAGATATATAGATTGATAGCTGGATGGATATATAAACAGATAGATAGATGGAGAGGTAGATGGATGGATGAATAGATAGATGAATCTATAGATGGATGGATAGTAAGATAGATAGATGAATGGATGGATAGATGGATGGATTGATAAATGGTTACATGAATATGTGGATAGGTAGATAGATGGATGGATGGGAAGATAGATAGATGAATAGATGGATGGATATATAGATGGATAGATAGATGGATAGATTGATGGATGGATGAATTTATAGATGAATGGATAAATGGCTCGATAGATGGTTAGATGAATAGATACATGAGTATGTGGATAGATAGAACGATAAATGGATTAATTTTCATACATTTAAAATCTTATATTTTGCATTTAATTTCTACAAAAAAATACTTTTGGTGATAACTATATACTTTTACAATTAAACAAAAATATTTTAATTTAAAAGTATTAGTTTACTAATTTTCATCATTTTTGTTATTTTTATTATTTCAATATTTTTAAAACGTAGTTTTCTAAAAAAAAATTCTTATAGTTTTCAAACTTTTAAGTATTACTTTTTTGACATTATATACTTTTAATAACTGTTAGTTTTCTACTATTTTTTTTATGGATGGATAGGTAGATTGAGAGATAGATAGATGGATTGATTGATAAATGGATGGATGGATAGATGAATGAATAAATGAATATATAGATGGATAGATAGTTGAATTGATAGATGGATAGATGATTGAATAGATAGATAGTTAGATGAATGAAGGGATAGGTGGATGAATAGATGGATGGAGAGATTGATAGATCGATAGAGTGATAGATGGATGGATTGATAAATGGATGGATGGATAGATCGATGGATTGATAGATGGATACATGGATAGATGGACTGATACGTGGATGAATTGATGGATGGATGGATACATGGATAGATTGATAAATGGATGGATGGATTGATGGATACATGGATAGATAGATCAATAAATGTACGGGTAGATAAATAGATGGATAAATGCATAGATGGATTCATAGGTGGATGGATAGATGAATGTGTGGATGGTTGGATGGATGCATTGATAGATTGATGGATAGATAGATATATAGATAGATGGATTGATAGATGGAGAGGTAGATGTATGGATGAATAGATAGATGAATCTATAGATGGATGGATAGTAAGATAGATAAATAGATGAATGGATCGATGGATGGATACATGGATGGATGGATGGATAGATTGATGGATGGATGGATTTATAGATGGTTAGATGGATGGTTACATGAATATGTGGATAGGTAGATAGATGGATGGATGGATGGGAAGATAGGTGGATGGATATATAAATGGATAGATGGATGGATAGAAAGATAGATAGATGAATGGATGTGTAATGGATAAATAGATGGATAAATTGATGGATGGATGGATTTATAGATAGATGGATTGATATATGGATGGATAGATGGATATATACATGAGTATGTGGATAGATATATCGATAAATGGACGAATAGGTAGATAGATAAATGGATAGATGGATTGATGAATGGATGGATGGACAAATTGATGGATGCATGGATAGATGGACGAATAGATGAATGGATGGATTGATAGATAGATATATAGATGGATATATGCACGAATACATGAATTAATGGATAGATAGATGGATAGATTGATAAATTGATGGATGGATGAAGATAATCAATTTAATTAGTCCTAATATCTACCATTATTAATATGGCAGTAATAGTAGACTTTTGTATGGGTGTGATTATAAGCCCCCTCATGTTCAAATGGATGTCTAACATTCTTTGCTTTTATTAATTTTTCATTACTTGACATGCTATTCTGTATAGAAGACTGGGCAGGAGACTTTGGTCCTCCAAATTTGGGTTTTGTAAGTGTCTAAATAGCTTCAAATATTGTTCTAGCTTTCATATAAATTTAGTCAAAATTGTGGCAGTACAAGTTAAACTCATACATAAATGAGCAAATAACAAGGTCATAATACTAAAACTCCAAAGGTTAAACAAGTCACAAACGTCATAATTCAAGTGTAAATATTTCAAAATAAACCAGCTTACTCATTATCTAGTGGGATGACATGCAAAGGACTAGAATACATAATTTTTTTTATCTAATTTGAACTGCAAATAACCGTCTCCTCAGTTCTACACTGATGAATAGTTTAGGTATACACACTATGTTCATCATGCAATGACATCTGCATGCCTTAAGGTGTATCTTCATGAAGTTTGCTTAAATATGATATTATGTTGTTGGAATTAACAAGCCACTAGGGAACTGGAATCTTACTTATGTATTACTCCCTCCGACCCTATTTATAATTATAAGACTCATTTCAGAAAATTTGTTATCCCTTTTTGTAATTTATAAGACTCCTTTGTAGTTGAATGATGCATTAATTATTTTTCCTAAAATACCCTTAAGTAATTGACATGTTCTTACATAAAAAATTAATAAATATTTGAAATGAATAAAATAAGGTTTGTCTCTTCTATTCTGATTTTGAAATATAAGGACTCACAGATATCAAAGTCTCACTCAACTACTTTGGCTTTAAATATAACAAGGTTAATTTTGGAACAACAATACAAATTATTGACCAATTTATTGTTTTTAACTAATTTTCTTAAAGAGTGTGAATAAGTTGAAAGGGTCTTCTAAATAGGGATGAAAGGAGTAATAGCAAATATAGAAACAATGAACACCCAATAGACCCAGGCAAGAAAACTCTAGTAAATAGTGCTGCTTTTGTGTGCATTTTTTAGGATAGACAGTCGTAAACAATGAGGACAGACCCAAAGACACAAACAGGGTAATTTGTTGCAATAGAAGTGGGTGAAAAGTAGACCAAAAATGGCAAGAAAAAACCTGGGATTTTCTCGTGATCAATATCCCGACATTCAAAGAGCAATATTTTATATTTGTTGAACTTTGATTCCATCTTAGGACTGCACTATCTTTTTGAGCCCAAAGGCTGTGGTTTTGGAATATGGATTTTATTATGTACACTAGCAAGAAATGTGACTAGAATTGACCTTGCAATAATTTGATTTATTGAAAAAAATTGTTTTTGATTGGGGTGAAAGAAGAAGCTTTATCCATATATTTGGCTATCCTCTTTAAGTGGGATATGGCTTGGTTGTTGTAGACAAAATCAAAAACATAAATATAAATTACTTCTTCAGCAAATATTTATCCTTTTAGGGTATCAAGGCTTGCAGCTTCCAATAATTTGTAAAGAAAAATCCTTTAAAAGCATTGGTGAAATATAAATTTACCATATTTTGTGCAGAGTAATGTGATTGTCTAAAGTTGGGATATCTGCAATCAGCAGGTTCCATTGGATATGTATTTTAGCAGACAATTGAATTTCTTAAATTCTCATAGTTTTAGGATAGTGAGGTTTAATGTGAATAACATTAAACACACTCAGAAAAATCAATTGGCATACAATCACCAACAAGTAGTTTTTTTTTTGTTTTTTTTTATTATTAATATTATTACTATTATTATTATATGTTGGCTCCCAGGAAACTAGAAGACAGTGAAGCTGCTGAGCAGTATTGCGCTAAGACTATAAAGTGAATTAAAATTTCTCATGCAAGTTAAAACTACCCTTAACATCCACAATACGTCCCACAATACAACACGTTCTTCTAAAACTGAATTTGCCTGCCCCGGACGACCGAGGCTGCATATTAAATAATAAAATATAGTAAATACGTGGCAAGGAAACAATTGCAACTAGTGTTGAATAAGTCAGAGACACTTCGAGAAGCATTCCCTTAATATCAGGGAGCCACTACACATGACCCAAAGACCACTACGCATGTCTTTAGCAATCGGTTACTTGGCCCACACGAGCCAAAACCCAAGTCAACCTACAAAAGGAACTTCTGAGAGGGGAAAAGGTACGTTTTTATGATATCTGGAGAGACTAAACTGAATACTAGCACTGACTTGAGCGTCGGATTGCAATCGCAGGTACCCCGCCGACCGGACGAACGCACGCGCGAAGGAGGAAGGACTCGAAGAATTAGGTAATTGCAAGCACGACAACAATTGTGTATCGACGTGGATCAACATTACTCTGGCCCTAGCATCCACACAGGTACAATTGGCGCCCACCGTGGGGCCCGGGTAATCTCATTTTCCCAGACCTAAGGATTTCGACAAGCAAAGATGGTTTCGGCAGTGAACAACACCGACAATGATAACACAGCGGAAGAACATATGATGATGCTCCAAACCCTCCAAACTCAGATGCAGGAATTGCTTCAAAAAGGAGTTACAGATCAATTGTGTCATGAGGAGGACATGCGTAGACAAGAAGAAGGGCGACAACGGCAAGCAGAAGAAATGGCTCAGTTAAAGGAGCATAATAAAAGACTACTGGAATGACTCGAACAGTCTGAACGAGAAGGACACTCACGTGCACCCACACTACCTCCACATCAATCTGGAACAAAAGTCCTCACCCAGGCAGTACCTCATACATCGTTTAACCATCAAACCCACCAAAGTGTTAAGCACGTTATCCCAAGCAGAGTACCAAACCCAAGGGGCCATCCCTTCACAGATGACATCATCGCTACGCCTCTACCTAGCAAATGGAGGGGTCTAACCACGAACCTTTATGATGGTTCCACCGATCTGGACGAGCACTTAAATATTTTCAGAACGCATATGACTCTGTATACGGTTGATCAAACGGTATGGTGCAAGGTTTTTCCCACGTCACTCAGAGAAGGACCTCTCGGATGGTTTATTGACCTTCCACCTAACTCCATTACCAGTTTCGACGTTTTGGAATTGAAATTCACTACTCAATATGCCACGAGTGGACCCCATCGGACGTCCTCCATGTCTCTCCTTAATGTCAAACAAGAAAGAGGAGAGTCCTTGAGAGCTTTTATGGACAGGTTCAGCAAGGTATGTATGGGAATACGGAATCTGAATCCGGATATAGCAATGCACCGCTTGGTTCCGACCATACTGCTTGGACGGTTCACAAAAAGTCTCATCAAACGACCACCGTACAACATGGATGAATTAAGAAACAAAATTTATGCAAATTGAATAACATGTTGACTATCATAGGAAGACACATGTTGAAAATACAAAAAGAAACAAGGTAACACGTCCTCCTATGGTGTCGGCTGACCGAGACCGGTATCGCTCTAATAGAGGTCCTCGCTTCCATAATTACACTCCATTGACTGTGCCTAGAGGAAAAATTATGGATGAAGCCTTACAAATTGAATTAATCCCGGCATTAAAGCAAACACAAACACCTTCCAATGTGGACACAACTAAGCGTTGCCAATATCACCGCAATTACCGCCATACGACTGAAGGCTGACAGTCTTTAAAGGACAAGATAGAAGAACTTGTTCAAGTCGGCCACCTCCGTAAGTTTGTAAAAACCATATCGGCACCACGGTCGCCCCAGCGCGACGTGGATTACTCCAAAGGAAAAGAACGTTCTGGATGAAGGGACGAAACCACGACGACTATCGCCGCACGAGTCGCAGGAAACAAAGTGAAAGTCCAGTCAGACGGACGAGGCCTCGAAGTGAAAGCCCCGAACGCAGAAGCCGAACCAAGCAGAAGGTTCGCGAGGTTATCAACACAATTGTCAGACCAGTGTCGCTCGGTGTACCTCTTCAAGAGGTTAACTATATCGCAGGTGGTTTCGCAGGCGGGGGTTGCTCCAACTCAGCAAGGAAGAAACACTTAAGGGCGATTCAGTCCGTCCATTCGGCCTCTGCACATCGCCGACCACACATACCACCAATCACATTCACAGACAACGACTTTACTGCAATTGACCCTGCTCAGGATGATCCCATGGTCATAACCGTGGAAATTGACAAGTTTGCAATTGCCAAAGTTCTGGTGGACCAAGGTAGTTCGGTCGACATCCTTTATTGGGAAACATTTAAGAAAATGAAGATCTCAGAGGCAGAAATACAACCTTATAACGAACAGATAATTGGATTTTCGGGAGAAAGGGTACATACAAGGGGATATATTGACTTATTCACTAACTTCGGTGATGACTATCTCAGTAAAACTATCAACATATGATACCTGCTGGTCAATGCCAATACATCCTACAATATCTTGCTCGGTCGTCCATCTATCAACAAGTTGAAAGCTATTGTTTCGACCCCTCATTTGGCCATGAAGTTTCCTTCCGTCAATGGAGACATTGCAACAGTGCATGTAGATCAGAAAGAGAATGTTACGTAGCCAGCCTAAAAGTCGAGCCAACCAGACGGCTCTACACCACAACAAGCGACCGATCTCCAAGCCGAAGAGACCGGTCACCAGAAAGGCGTTCCAGAGGAAGAGGTTCTATAAGGCACTTGATTGCTCTCGTTGACCTAGATCCTCGGTTGGACAATCCTCGCATGGAGGCTGGGGAAGACCTTCAACCCATATTCCTTCGTGACAAATACCGCAAAACACATATGGGAACGTCCCTCAAGCAGGACGACCGAGAAGCAATTAGTAAGACACTAACAAAAAATGTTGACCTTTTTGCTTTGACTGTTGCAGATATGCTAGGAGTAAAATCCGATGTTATCACTCATCACTTGTCCGTTTATAAAGAAGCCGGGCTGATCGCTCAAAAGAAAATAAAATTGGGTGAAGAGCGGCGCAAGGCTGCACGAGTGGAAACTGATAAATTGGTGCAAGCTGGGTTCATTCAGAAAGTCCGCTACACAACATGGTTGGCCAACGTGGTAATGGTCAAGAAGTCAAATGGCAAATGGAGAATCTGTGTAGACTATACAGACCTTAACAAAGCATGTCCGAAGGATTCATATCCTCTACCTACCATCGACCGACTGGTCGACGGCGCGGTCGGACACCAAATCTTAAGTTTCCTCGATGCATACTCAGGATATAATCAGATTCATATGCACTATCACGATAGAGAAAAAACAGCATTCAGAACATACTCCGACAATTTCTTCTATGAGGTCATGTTGTTCGACCTCAAAATCGTTGGGGCCACTTATCAACGCCTAATGGACTATGTCTTTCATGACATGATCGGACGGAACGTAGAGGTATATGTTGACAATATTGTCGTTAAGTTAGACTCGTGCGAACAACATATCTCAGATTTGAAAGAAGTTTTTCAAGCCTTGCGTAAATATCGCATGCGTTTAAACCCCGAAAAGTGTGCGTTCGGCGTAGAAGGTGGAAAATTCTTAGGTTTCATGTTCACCAATCGGGGCATAGAAGCAAATCCTGAGAAATGCAAGGCTATTACAGAAAGGAGAAGTCCCAACGGACTCAAAGAAATTCAACGACTGATCGGTCGCCTTACTTCGTTGTCTCGGTTCGTACCTAAGCTTGTCGAACGAACGAGACCCATCATTAAGCTGTTAAAGAAGACGACCAAGTTTGAATGGACAGACGAATGCGAACAGAATTTCCTCCAGCTCAAGGCATTTCTGGCATCCCCTCCGGTCATCTAGAAACCGAACACACGTGAGCCCATCATAGTTTATCTTGTTGTCTCCAACGAAGCGGTAAGTTATGTCCTTGTGCAGGATATAGGAGCGGAGGAACGACCGGTATATTTCGTTAGCCGAGTATTGCATGGCGCAGAAATCCGGTATCAAATGGTTGAAAAGGTCGCATAAGGTCGCATTAGTTTTAATCATCACCGCACGACGGATGTAGATGTATTTCCAAAATCATCGGGTCATAGTTAAAATTAACTATCCCATCATGAAGATCCTCACTAAACCTGATCTAGCCAGACGAATGATAGGTTGGGCGATCGAACTGTCAGAGTTCCATATCGAATACCAACCAAGGGGGGTCATTAAATCTCAGGCCCTTGCTGATTTCGCAGCAAAACTCACTCCTTATCCGACCAAAGAAGGGGAGTCCAGATGGACGTTGTACGTGGACGGTTCCTCGAACAATCGTTCGTGTAGAGCAAGAGTTGTGTTGGAAGGACCAGGTGAAATTGTTATTGAACAGGCCATGAAGTTCGAGTTCAAAACTTCAAACAACCAAGCCGAGTATGAAGCTATAATTGTCGGTCTTCACCTGGCAATCGAACTAGAAATAACCACTCTAGTTTTTAAAAGTGACTCGCCTAGGCATTGGACAACTTACAGAAGAGTACGAGATAAGAGAAACTTTGCTTCAATAGTATTTCCATTTTGTAAAAAATCTTTTAAACATATTTAAGGAAATCTCATTCCAACACGTCCGGAGGGAGAATAATACTCGGGCAGACACTCTCTCAAGGTTGGCCACCGTCAAACAGAAGGGAGTTCATCGGTTGGTTATGCATGTAACCCTGATCAAACCAAGTGTTGGCGCTGAAAAATGCATGGCGACCGACACTCAGTCTAACTGGATGACCTCCATCAAGCAATACTTGACAGAAGGAGTATGCGACCCACACCTGGAAAAAACGATGAAGCAGCAGGTCGCCCGGTACGTACTCATTGACCAAGATCTCTATAGGAGGGGGGTACTCTCGTCCACTCCTAAAGTGTCTTGACCCTGAACAAGTCACTTACGTGATGACTGAACTGCACGAGGGGGTATGCGGGACCCATTCTGGAGCTCGAACTATGGCTGCCAAAGTATTGCGAGATGGATACTACTGGCCGACCATGCAAGGAGATTGCACCGAGTACGTCCATAAGTGCTTGAAATGCCAAGAATATGGCACCCTATCACATCAAAAGCTAGAAAACTTGCATTACATATTGTCTCCCTGACCGTTCGTAAAGTGGGGGATGAATATCATTGGACCCTTCGCACCAGGTAAGGGGCAATGCAAATTCCTACTGCTTGGCATCAATTACTACACCAAATGGATCGAGGCCGAACCCTTGACGACCATCACCGCCCGAAACGTCCAGAATTTTGTATGGAAGAATATTGTTTGTAGGTTCGACCTACCTCAGGTTATTATCATAGATAATGGTCGGCAATTCACCGACCGGGGGCTAGCGGAATTATATGAAAAGCTCAGCATCAAACATACTACGAGCTCGGTCGAGCATCCACAAACCAACGGTCAAGCCGAGGCCGCCAACAAAGTCGTTCTCAACGAGCTTAAAAAGAGACTTGGTCCGGCCAAGGGAAATTGGACTAAAGAACTTATGGAAGTCCTATGGGCCTATCGATGCACCCCGCAATCAACAACTCAAGAAACGCCTTACAGTCTGACATACGACCAAAGCCATGATTCCGGTCGAGATAGGCGAACCCTCACTACGTCGACAAACGTTGGATTTGGACCTAAATAAAGAAAGTTTGTTGGTCGGTCTAGACCTCATCAACGAGTTGAGGGACAAATGCAGAATACGAGAAGAAACATGCAAGATACGGTTGGCAAGAAGGTATGAAGCCACAAAGCTTTCAAAAAGGAGACTTAGCCTGCATGCACAGTGACGCTCAGAAGGACGGCGAAAATTTTTCAAGTAACTGGGAAGGACCATTCCACATTGCCGACACAGCGACTGAATGAGCGTATTACTTAGAATATTTATCAGGCAAATCTGTACCAAGAACGTGGAATGCCACACATCTCAAATTCTATTACAAAAATAATAATATTATTAATTAACCGATCTTTCAGCCAGAAATATAACTTAAATGTTATTTACCAAAGTTTGGTCAGAAATTTATAATAATATTATTAATTAACCGATCGTTCGGCCAGAAATATAACTTAAATGTTATTCACCAAGTTTGGTCAGAAATGGATAATAATATTATTAAATAACTGATCGTTCGGTCAAAGATATATATAATAACATTATTAATTAACCGATCGTTCGGTCAGAGATATAACTTAAATGTTATCCACCAAGTTGTTGAAGATGGTTGCTGCCCCTTTAAGAAATGTGTTTGATGAAGCCATTTGTGTACATTTCATGTATAGTTGTATTTGCTTTAAGAATGTCTTAGGTATAGGTTAGAGGTTGTTTAAGAGTAGGCTTTTTGTTGCGTAACTCACCTCTTAACCCCTGACCATGTGATAAGAACAAACACAAATTTTCTGAAACTGTTTTTCACATGTTTTGCAAAAACACCTTTACTGCATAAAAATAAATTTGTTCTTTTCAAAATAAACAGATTCTTTTTTAAACTGATGCATTGTCTAAGTCTTTTGAAAATCAGGTTTTGTGCATCAAGTATTTTGACTAAGTCTTCACTCTTTCAAAACGATTGTGTTTCGATAGTTAAGTCTTTTCTGTTATCGTTTTGAAAAATAAATTTGTTCATCTGTAAATGAATAGATTCTTTTTAGTCTGGTGCCATGTTTATCTTAAACGGTTTTTCGTTTTGTCCCTGCACCAGAA
>Ga0123342_1010354_pt1 | contig 10739 bp, 13 predicted proteins | sample Turbeawhitnodule_FD_89960 | JGI IMG/M metagenome (GOLD analysis project Ga0123342, IMG submission 89960) | Root nodule microbial communities of legume samples collected from Mexico - Turtle bean Mexico white nodule | ecosystem: Host-associated > Plants > Roots > Nodule | place: Mexico: Nepantla... | reverse complement strand
AATTAAAATAATTGTAAGTTTCAATTATAACTTAAAAAATAATTTAAAATTGAAATGAATTAAAAAATAGAATATAGAAATGAAATATGATTTCTTCATTTTTAATTTTATTAATTGAAAAAATTTGTATTAGTTAAATTTTTGTTTGTAGATAATTTTAATATTATTAATGATTATTTAATAAATGTTATATTATATATAATTATATAATTTTTATTAATTATGATTTTGATTACTATTAATAATAACATTAATATAATTTAAGAAATGATGTCATGAACATTAATTAGTTGCAAAAATATATAAAGTCATTACATTTGATTTAGAGAGAGATAAATACATGTTAATTTGAAATTATGCTAAACTTAAAAACATAATAATGTTAATTAGAAAAAGAAAAGACATCCCCACTAATAACATTTTAACCCTTCTTGTGGAAACCTTCAAACGTGTTTCTAGAAGGCATATCTTATTTAGTTGTCTGATAATGATTGCATCTTTGTCATCAACAATGTCTTCATTGTATCATTTGAAAAAATTACAGCCTAGAACAATGTCACTTGTAATCTATTTTGAAGAAAAGAATAAAATTCAACAATGAAAAAATTTAAATAACCATAGTTAAGTTTGCATGAAACCGAATTGAATTAAATTTACCTTGTACTTGGGACAACCCCAAAATCGTTTTTCGACATTTTGTTCAGTTGTTGCTGTTCTCAAAACAGCAAATTGTCCACAATCACAAATAGGAGCAACGAACGCACTTGTGCTCCCAGCAACATGGGTAAAAGTACCACGTGATTTTGCATCACAACCAGTGCAGCTAGAGGATGATGTCATGTCATGCATAGACATTGAAGGCTACGTAATGAATGTTATTCATTTTCCAATTTAGATAATGGACCTGAAACATTGACTTTAATCATAATAGAATTCAAATCTTAAAGAACTTGCATTAAAAATAATATGAAGCTTAATATTAAATATGAATTTCTCAATGTTCAAGGTGAAAAATAACAAAAACAATAAAAATAACAATAATAATGTTTAACATGAAAAATAGAAATAAAAAAAATGACAATAACATAATGCAAATAGACAATCAATGGCCTTGATAACGATGAATCTGATTCAGAGTATCCTCCATTTTGTCCATCCTTTGATCAACCCGCTCCATCCTTTCATCAACCCTGTCAAAACGGATGTTAACGTTCCTCATGCTTTCTTTCATGTCTTGCATCCCCGCCCAAATTTGGGTTAACATTTCAGTTTGACTGGGGATTGCGGGTTGAGGTTAAGCACCTTGAAGATGTTGTTCTGGCAATTAATCCTCTTCATCATCTCCTTCGTCCTCCACTTGAGGCCTACCAAGTTGTCATACACCATTGACCTAGAATATATTTAATTTGGTCATACTCTTTTTGGCGAAATAATGATTCCATCCAAGCATTACCGCTTGTTCATTTTCCAAGTCGAAGCCATACACCTGCAAGATGCGTGTTATCAAAATTGCATAAGGCAACGACATGTTGTTATCTCGACATTTCATCATGTGTTGCATGATGTAATGTGGCCAATTAATCATTATGTTATTTTTTATGCACCAGAGCATGAAAATATCTTCATTTAATACTTGTGCGAAGTTGCTTCCACGAGGGCACAACATATGCACCCATATGTAATGTAGTAGCCGGTCATTCATTGTTAGACTACTGGCATTTCTGACATTCTATCCCTGAAAATCTTCACGAAGCATGGACGATAATGCTAAGGCTCGATCAAAATTACATTCCTCAGGGATCGTCCCAGGTGTTAACTTAACATCGCCATACCTCAGATCAGCAATATTCATCCAATCCATTTCATTGGTGTGTATCCGCTTGCCACAAATCTCAATGGCAAGTTCACAAAGAGGTGTGATCTTCAGATTTGTATAAAACACTCGCACCAATTCCTCATAGTAGGGAAGTTTCATTCCAAGGAAAGGTTGTAAGTATTGGAAGTTTAAAAGCTTTTGAAATTCAAACCCTGGTGCAACAAAAAAAGGAGAATGCATGGCTTTCGGAGTTATGACTGGTCTTCCATGAAACATTTTTTCAAAGACCATCATTTTCCGTTTTGAAGTAAAGTATCTTGAATAATCAAGTACTTCTTCAATCCCCGTTGCTGGTGGAGGATTAACGGCATGACCTTCTGCTGGCTCTTTACCTTTACGGGTTTTGTGGCGTTTCTGGGATGATGATGTCATCTATAATGCAAATAGTTCAATATATAGAAAAAATTAAATATTTATGACATCAAATATGAAACTCAATTTTAAGTAAAGGAAAGTTATCACAATATCATAAACCAATTAAATGCAGTTATCAAACTCAATAGTAGAAGTGCATAAACAAAATATTAGATGACGAATGAAAAGTGAATAGTTTAACTCCAAAAGTTCAATAATAACAGTTCTTGTGATAATTGTCCAACAAGAAACATACATAAACAAATTACAAACCAAGTGAAATCAAATTAAGACATCATAAACTGAAGTAGAAGATACGGAGGAACCGCCGACGCATGAAATATGAAATTAACGCCCAGTCATGAATGCAAACAATTTGGTCATGCGACGCTCGTATGGCATCCCAAATAGTGGCTTATCTCTGCCTAGATGCTCATATAAGAACTCGTAGCATTGATCAATGACTTGTTCGTCCTGGATGTTAAGCTCCACGAGCATTGCCCAAATATACGACTCTGAGTATTGGTATGAGGCATGACGTCAATGGTGGTGTACATGCTCAGCATATAGGTCATTTCTTCGTCTAATTTTGGCAGCTATATCTTGAGTTGTCGTTGCCTATGCACGAGCTATATCCACCAATTGAGAGGCATTTTCATTTCCATCCTTCATTGATGGCACGCATTGTTAAATATTAGTATTCAACAATGCAAAATGTTCATCAATACCGTCCATAGTAGGGTCTTTTCTCTTTGATCCTCAAGATGAGGATGTGCCCGCAGAGCCAACAGACGGCATAGAAGGAGTGTTTGATGGCGTGTCAGAAGGAGTGTCACTAGATTGGAAGTGAGGACCAGGTGATTGTGGGACGTAGTCATCTGCCTCCTCATAGTTCGGTCGGTCGGGGATATAATCCATATTATTGTCCCCAAGGTTGACACTGAAATTGCTCATGTCCGGAGGTGAATTGATGTCACGGGTTGTCCTGACCCGACTTCCCGTGGCTCTATCATTAGACAACAACTCTTCCATGAGGTCATAATGGGGAATGGGATTCACACGCCATTTCGTTGTAGATGGTTTAGCCTACATACATGTCACATATTAGTATTTTATGCCAAATGTGAAGTCAAATGTATTTGTTCAATAAAAAATACTTATCATCGTACCTTAATCAGCTCACTCCAAACTTCGTCCTCGGCTTCAAAACGTTTGGTGGTCTGGTTTCATGCGAAACCACTCAATCCCCCAAACATATCATGGACTTCCCTCCACCTATCCTTTAGGCTTTTCTGGCAGTTCTTCACATTATTTTTCTTAATACCCGATAAGCCAACCTCATTTAAAGCCATAAATATGTTAATGTATCCTTGAGTGGTCCAGCTACCATCAATTCTACACCTTTTTCGTACCTCATCAATCATTGCATTGAGCAAAATTAGGTTCATCTCCGTCGTCCACTTCGTGAACTCTCGATAAGAACCTGATGAATTTGAAGCAACATTTTTCCCGCGATCCATCTAATTAACTTAAATAAAGTTAGGATGACAAACATTGAAAAATCAAAGGAAATATATTATTTCATGAAATTAATTGTTTACATAATCTTGCCACATTTCGTTTGCTATAATGTCCCTAATATGACACCCTAAGCTATAATCATGCTCACGAGCATGGGTGGTGGTTGTTTGGACATCTTCTTGTAACAATCCATTATCTACTTCTTCAATCAGAGACTCATCATTGTCGACCCCGCGAAGAAAGTTATTCAGAATACAACAACCTAAAACAATTTTTGTCATAGTATCGACATCATAATGTGACTCAGTCCTACTGGCTATAATTGGAAATCGTTTTTTCAGTACCCCAAATGCTCTCTCAATTACATTTCTAAGTGATGAATGTCGAAGATAAAATAGCTCTTTAGCATTTTGTGGCCATCTTCGCGAATATTCTTTCAAATGGTATCTAACCCCGCGATAAAGTGTTATTAGATTTGGTTTTAACATAAAACCTGCATCACCAAGATAGTATTTTCCTACAAAGATAGTGCAAAGATGCGTTAGTATATACTACTATAACCTATTTATTCTTCTGCACATCCAATCCCCTAAAACTAACCTTTTGGAATAATCAAAGGATCGTCTCGTACCAAAGCGTCTTTTAATATCCTTGAATTCGAGGTTGTTCCTTCCCAACCTGCCAGGACATATGTGAACTTCATGTCAAAGTCACACGCTGCAAATATGTTTTGAGTTGGCCAATATTTTCTCCCTCGAAAACGAGGTGCATCAGCACGTGAAACCTTAACACGTACATGAGTCTCATCTATTGCCCCTATACAATTCTAATGTAAACCAAATTTCATAAGTTTTATTAAACACAAAATAAATAAAACATTATACGTGATTTAAAATAATATTATCATAAACAAACCTTAAAGTAGGGGTAAAATCAATTGTTGTTAAGGATGTGCAGTTCTACAACCGTTCCATTTGGTTGAATTAAGAATTCTCCCTCCAAACTTAATATTGCACTCAAAACATTATGAAAGTGACAGGAAACTGATTCTCCAGACCGATGAAAAAAGAATGACACACTTCGATTCTTCACATTATGCCCAATAATGTGCAGAAATTTCGCAACTTGTTCTTTCATGGTTGATCGATATGCATCTATAACAAGTCCAGTTCCCCGTATTCGTTAACATAATTGAAGGAAAGCTTCTGGTCCCATGCGAATAATATCACAACATTGTTCAGTGTGAACCAAGTACTCCATCAATTCTTGTCTGCGACGCTCTTTTTGTGGTTGGAACTGACTAATACAGTTCCTTCTAGTACGCACCATACGTAACAAATTCAATCCAAAACCAATCATACAAAGGATCATCACTGAAGCACCTTTAGTATTTTTTTTTAATTTGTTCTTGTATTTGTGAAATTAAATTCATGTTCACCGCAACAAGGTCACCACAAATTGCAACCGTTTCCTCAAAATGTACCATCTCTGCCTCATCGTAATGGCTACCCGAATTCATAATGTTATCCACGAAATCTTGAACTTTGATCCAGAACCATGATTATGGATAAGTGTTAATACAACATACCGAATGCGATTACTGTTTCGGTGTAAAACTACACCAGTACAGTAACCCTAATATCTAATTTTAAATAATTATAATAAAAATTGTATTGTAAATGACTCTATTATTTAATTTATCTAATATATCAAGATAAATATAGACTAACAAAATTATAATTTATTCAATCAACAAATAAATATATCTTTTCTTAACTTTTTTTGTTTAGGGTTTTACTACAATAATATTTATAATATTTTAAATTACATTTACATTCTGTAATAATAAAAAATTGTATAACATTATTAATTTTTTTAATTACATTTCCATTATGTAACAATAAAACTTTCTATAACATTATTAATTTCTATAAAAACTTCTGTTAATATTTATTATTTATAACATGTCAAATTTGCATTCATGCATTATGTCAAAATATTAACTATAAATAAATAAATGTATTATTTATAAAGAATTAAATTTTAAAAAATATAAAAAATAGCATTCCAAATTTGTATTTCTATTTTGTAAAAATAATAATTTTAAATAAATAAATATATTTTTTATAAACAATTTCATGTTCAAAAAATATTAACTATGTACACATATTAGTAAAAATTCTAATTTATTATGTAACCTTTTTCTATTTTTTTTTAAATTACTACAATATTTGATTTAATTTTTAAATAATAATATTAACAATATATGTAAATTATGAGAAATAAATTATATATATTTCATAACATTATATGTCTATGTAAAATGAAAATAAAAATAAAAATATAACATTAAAAATTTGTATTTCCATTCTATAAAAATAATAATTTTAAATAAATAAATGTTTTTTTTATAAAGCATTAAATATTAAAAAAAATATTAACTATCTACACATATTATTAAAAAATCGAATTTATTATGTAATCTTTTTCTGTACTTTTTAATTACTACAATATTTGTTTTAATTTTTTCATAATAACATTAACAATTTATTTATGTAAACTATGACAAATAAATTATATGTATTATGTGTATGTAAAATGTCCAAAAATATAAAATATAGCATTCAAAATTTCTATTTCCATTATACAAAAATAATCATTTCAAATAAATAAATTTATTTCTTTATAAAGAATTAAATGTTCAAAAAAATAGTAACTATGCACACATATTATTAAATATTCTAATTTATTATGTAATTTTTTCTGTTTTTTTTTAATCAATACAATATTTGTTTTGAAAAATAACATTAAAAATTTATATTTACATTCTGTAAAAATAATAATTTTAAAAAAATAATCTATTCTGTAAATTTAAATCAAAAAAATTATTTATTAATAGCTTCAAAGTTAAAAAAAAAAATATTACTATGTACACATTCATAAATTTATTTATTAACATTGTTAAATGTTAAAATAATCTTCTGTATATTTGTTTTTTTTTAAATTACTGCAACAATTTTTATAATTTTTTAATAACAATATTTTAAAATAACAGATTCAGATCTCTAATTTCAATTTATAAATTTAATTAATGTCACAAAAATAACATATTCAAATTTCATGAAATTTTCCCATTAACAATATACAATTTTAGATAATAAACTTAACACAATATTTAATTTACTAATATAATTATTTTAGTTTTCCTAAACATTCACATCTAAAACTAAAAATTAATTAACAAGTATTTTAAAATAATTTAAATAAATTAAATTTAAAATAATTTAAACAAATTAAATTTTAAATAAAAATATACATCCAAACACAATTTAAAAAAAAACACACATACCTCAAGAGAGCATAACAAAACCACAACACAGATTTATGAAATTGTGCCTGACAAAAAAAATCATTCAAAAATTAGTTCAAAAAACACAAAATAAAAAATATGGAAAATTAAGAAACATAACCGATTATCACTTCAGTGTAAAATAGAACATAATCGATTATCCAAAGGTTTAAGCTACATAATCGATTATGCTTACGGTTCAAAAACCATCATAATCGATTATCTCACGAAATTTTTTACACATAATCGATTATCAACTATTTTTACCACATAATCAATTATGTCATACGTTCATTTTCAGTGGTAATCGGTTAAGGAAGAAACTAAATTCACACAAAGCTCACCTGAGGTCACAAAGGAAGAACCAAACGCACTCTCCTACCACTATGCTTACTCACGACCCTCTCTAAGCTCTTTAGGTCTGTGCTTTGTGAATAATTGAATTGCCTCTGCTTTGTGAGGTTTGAGAGGTTGGGACCGATATATAGTGTTGCACCTCTTTATTACGCTCATCCACTCTCTCACCAACTTAGCTATGCATTCATTGAACATTGAATTTGGTCAAACAGATTCCTGAACAATGGTTAGGAATCTCATGTGCTTGCTGAAAAGGTTCTTCACGTGCTTGCTGAAAAGGTTCTTCACATAACAGTGTGCATGCATGCTTCACGTCCATATACGTCCAAAATTATAGTGAGGGCACAAATGACTTTGTACTCATCCTTCGTGGAATTCACTCCCTTACCCTCTCCTTTCTCTTCACTTCTGAAAGCTCTCTCATTTTGCCCAACTTTCCCCTCACCCTCACCCTCCACCATCAGCGGATCCAAACGGAAGTGACACCCCACATCCGTCTGCGACTACAGTGCCACCTCCTAATCCAAACACATGCTAAATGATTATAACTACAACTAACTTATAAGAAATTTATACTAGAGGCATACACAAGGAAAATCCCTGGTATAAATGAAAACAGGAAAAAAAAAAAAAAAAAAAAAAAAAAAGAAAAAAACGAAAAGGCCTAAACACCTAAAAACGGGCCAAACAAACAATTTATCAAAATATACATAGGTCATTAAAAAAGTTTGCATATAAATAAATTTTCAGATCAACTTTCAAGTTTTTATACGTTTGATTCAATTAATTATTTTAGAAGGAAAATCAAATCATATATGAATAAAAAATAATAAACGTAATTAATCCAGAAAATTGATCTGCTTGAAAACAAAACAGCGAACTCATTTAAAAAAATCAATTAATCAAACGCTTTGTTTAGTAAAGTGATTATATTTGATTGCGTTAATTTTGTTTTAAAATATGAACTGTGCATAACCTAGCCCAATGTGGCCATTGTGTTGGCCCTTGGTCCACAACTATTTTCTTCTTCTCTGGCCGATTCGGCCCCATTACCAATAACGTCGTAGTGACTCTCAATACTCACCGGAGGGCACGAACGGCGCAGCAGCGTCACTCAACCCATCAATGGCTTTGATCAAATCATGCGCACGCTTGCGCCACTCTCTTTCACCGCTCCTTCCCCGCACTTTCAACCAACACTGTTCTTCGGATTCACTTCCCGAACCTCTTCTCCAACCCGATCCAAATGACACATGTCAAACTCCAAACCTATCCCCCGAGGAAACCACCTTAGCCGACAAACTCCACGCCGCCATCAAAGATCACCACCGCAGAAACCCCTCACCAAACCCTAACGCCGCTCCCCCCACTCCCAACCTTGCCATCCCCGACCTCTCCCTTGACTTCTCCGCGCTCTCCGCCGCTCAAACACTCTCCCCCGCCGTCGCCCGCCGCGTCATCGAGAAATGCGGCGCTGTCCGCCACGGCATCCCCTTATTCCAATCCCTCGCGTTCTTCAATTGGGCTACCTCACTTGACGGATTTCCCCCCTCGCCGGAGCCCTACGATGAGATGCTCGACCTCGCCGGAAAGCTGAGACATTTCGACCTCGCGTGGCACGTCATCGACCTCATGAAGACTCGCGGCGTCGAAATCAGCGTTCACACGTTCTCCGCTCTCGTCCGCCGCTACGTGAGGGCCGGATTAGCTGCGGAGGCGGTGCACGCTTTTAACCGTATGGAGGACTACGGCTGCACCCCCGATAAGGTTGCGTTTTCAATTGTGATTAGTAGCTTGTGTAAAAAAAGAAGGGCAAATGAGGCTCAATCGTTTTTTGAGAGTCTCAAGCATAAGTTTGAGCCTGATGTTTTAGTATACACTAGTTTGGTTTATGGGTGGTGTCGTGCTGGTAACATATCTAAGGCTGAAGAGGTGTTTAGTGATATGAAGATGGCTGGGATTAAGCCTAATGTTTATACTTACAGCATTGTGATTGATTCGTTGTGCCGATGCGGGCAAATTACGCGTGCTCATGATGTTTTCGCCGAGATGATCGATTCAGGGTGTGATCCTAATGCTGTTACTTTCAATAGTTTGATGCGGGTTCATGTGAAGGCTGGGAGGACTGAGAAGGTATTGCAGGTTCACAATCAGATGAAGAGGCTTGGTTGTCCTGCAGATACCATCAGCTACAATTTCATCATTGAGAGTCATTGTAGGGATGAGAATCTTGATGAGGCTGTGAAGATTCTCAATTTGATGGTCAAGAAAGGGGTTGCTCCTAATGCATCCACTTTCAATTGTGTTTTTGGATGCATAGCTAAATTGCATGATGTGAATGGTGCGCACAGGATGTATGCTAGAATGAAGGAGCTGAAGTGCCAGCCCAATACGTTGACTTATAATATATTGATGAGGATGTTTGCTGAGTCGAAATCTACTGATATGGTTCTGAAAATGAAGAAGGAAATGGATGAGAATCAGGTTGAACCTAATGTAAACACTTACCGGATTTTGATTTCGATGTTTTGTGAAATGAAGCACTGGAACAATGCTTACAAGTTGGTGAAGGAAATGGTTGAAGAAAAATGCCTAAGACCGAATCTGTCCGTTTATGAAACTGTTCTGGAGCTGCTCAGAAACGCTGGACAGTTGAAAAAGCATGAAGAATTGGTGGATAAGATGGTTGCGAGGGGATTCGTCACTCGCCCTTTGTAGAACTTGCTTCATCCTTCACATTTAGGTGAGTATTTAAACATCCAAATATGAACACAGAACGAGGGTTTTTCCATTTACCCCAAAAAGAAGTGAAGTGTGCCTTATTCTTTTAATTTAGGTGCCCTAGTCTCTATTGCTATTTTATGTATCCTACTACAGAATGGTGGTTTAGCTGATTGAGATATTGGATGGAGTATTTTTTTTTAAAAAATTGATAAACGTGATGGCCGTGATTTATCATTTGGTTTGTGGCTGAAATTTAGGTGTCCATGAGGGAAATGGCACAAATGTGATTTGAAGCATTTTGATAAAAGCTGAGCCTAATTGATAAATGCTGTTCTTGAATCTGTGAAGAGAACTCAATTGAGTACTTGTTCTCCAATTGCTAGTTTGTCACATCTGTGAGGTATGAAAGCCAATATGCGACATTCATAAATGATCAATGAATATCTGAGGTTTCAAATTTCTTTCCTGACTCATTGTTTATATATATATATATATATATATATATATATATATATATATATATATATATATATATATATATATATTATATATATTATT
>Ga0123342_1010353_pt1 | contig 10739 bp, 7 predicted proteins | sample Turbeawhitnodule_FD_89960 | JGI IMG/M metagenome (GOLD analysis project Ga0123342, IMG submission 89960) | Root nodule microbial communities of legume samples collected from Mexico - Turtle bean Mexico white nodule | ecosystem: Host-associated > Plants > Roots > Nodule | place: Mexico: Nepantla... | reverse complement strand
TGAGTTTGTAGTTTTAAATAAATTTTAACTATTACCAAATACATATATTTTTACCCATAATTAATAAAATATTAAAAATTATAAAAAAATATGAAACTTAAATTCTATTTAATTATTTTCTATTTTGAGAGACTGTTTTGAATTCAAATAGTAATTTTGATTTTTAAAATTTGAAAATTCATTTTTATTAAGAGAAATTGTTTTTGAAGAATAAAAAAATACTAAAGAAAGAGAAATAAAAAATGTGGATACACACTACTCTTTAACTGTATCCTCTTTAACTTCTCATCTTAATGTTATTAAGAGAAATTGTTTTTGAAAAATAAAAAAAATACTAAAGAAATAAAAATAAAAATTGCGGATACACAACGTGCCTGTGTTCTCACTAGTTATTAAGAATTAGGATTGTGGAATAAAAAACGTATGAATTTCAATCATTAAATTGAAAATTTACGTTAAAAAAAATTATTTAATAGAAATTAATTTTAAAGATAAAAAATTAATTACTATATTAATTAAATGATATATATATATATATATATATTTAATATTTAAAATAATTTCTGTTATTAATAAAATTTATAAATTAATGTTTAAATTGATGTCTAATTATCTACTAAAATATATAATAAATGATTTTCTAAAATTAAAAATTAGAAAAGTATTTTGTAAAATTAAAAAAGAGTGGCAATGTGTATTACTCTCATCATTTTTCTATATATATAATAACTATTTTTCTTTAGCCCTTAAGAGATTCCAACATCCTAACATGCACTTCTTGAAGTGGAATTAAGCTAATTTTTCTTAGAAAAAAATTTAGATTTCAGGTCACTCCTTTGGTAAAGATACAAAGTGAAGTGAATTTGATGTACTATTTATTTTTAAGATTTTTGTATGAAATTGGAGATAATTTTTTTTCTCATTATTAAAATGAGATATTTTTTTTTAAAATATTATAAGATTACGAGAGTCGTATACAAGTGTGATGACAAAAATTATATTATCTTAACACAATTTTTATAAAATTGTACGTTGATATGAATTTCTCATAATAAAATTATATAATGTTTACAAGATTTTTTCAATCTCGTAATATTTTAAAAAGCGATTCCATTTCAATAATAAAGATGGAAAGTTTCATAACCTCTTTTACATGTTGATCGTTTCTAAATTAAAAATTAAAATAAAAGATAATTTAAAATATCATTTTTTTTATATTATATATTTTAAAAGATGCAAATATAATAATATTGTAACATTAATATTTATAAATTAAATTTAAATGATTAATTATGATAAAATAATTTAACTTCTAATTTTTTTTAACTTATTAATTTAAAAATATTAATTAATTAATTAGAAATTATTTACATTAAATAAATTTTAAAAAATATATATAAATATACAAAACAATTAACAAACTGACTTATTAACCTACCTTTCAGATAAGAATGAAGATTTTTAGTATAGCACCTCTTTCTTTTTCCCGCCCTCAGAAAAATTAACCTTGCGCCACCTTTCAAATTCCCCTTCATTTTCCCACTATTTTTTCTCGGAAAAAAGCGTGGCTAGAAAACATCGGAGAGAAAGAACCGTTCCTTCAGTTCAGTTCAATTCAACTAGCCACCGCACGCGATGGTGGACGGCGGCGAATTCGCCGGCACCATTTGCTCGATCTGTTACGAGCCTCTCGACCCCATTACCGAGGACCTCCAATCGGTCTCCATCTGCGGCCACGTCTTTCACGAACTTTGGTAAATCCCTTCTACCCACTTGCGTTTTTTCTCCGTTGGTTGACGCAACCGCCGTTAAAGTTCCGTTCTTTGCCTTCATTTTGATTTGGGTGTGTTTGTTTGCAGTCTGCAGCAATGGTTCGAATACTGTTCGAAAGGGAAGAAACACACTTGCCCCATTTGCAAGCAGAGTTGCAGGGCCAGCGATGCGTGCAGGCTTTATTTTCAGTCAGTGGGGGACGCGAGCGATGGAGGGAAGCTTCTGAGGAGCTTTGAATCTGAGGAAAATGTTGGGGTTTTGCGTAGGGAAGTAAAGAGATTGGAGGTGAAGGTTTCGGGGCTCACTTCTGAGCTGGAACGGCAAACAAAGGAATTGGAAGGAGTTAAGGAGGAGGTATTTTTTATTTCATTTTATTTATGTTTTGCTATGTTATTTATTTTGTTTTATGTATGGTTGTATTTGGAAGGAGACTAAGAAGGACATTGGCAGATATTGAGGTGAATAATATTGCTAAAAGTTTGGTCTTTAATTATTTAATGATGTTGTGTGTTTTATGTACTGGACCTCACACAGTGAGATAAGGCTTTTGTTGCAACTGTTGTTGGTTGTGTTTAAGATTAATTTGTGGGGTAAATGAGATGCACTAGGCTGAGGTGTGAGTGACACTTGATGTTCAGAAGGGGGATATGAGTCATAGGAAGACCAAGAAAGGCATTGCAGGAAGTTGTTAGGAGAAATCTTGGATAACATTCTTAAGAATGTAATCTTTCATTGGATTCAGTGATACCTTGCGATCCATTACCTATGCTCACTTAGTATAATATCAGGATAAGGCTTTTTTTGCTGCTGTTGTTGGTTGTGTTGAGCTTAGTTTGTAGTATAAATGAGATTTTTTAGGTTGAGGTGTGAGTGACTGTGCGTCACTAGTTGTTTAGAATTGTTAATGGAATGTTAAATTGATGATTACTGTTTGGAAACAGTGTTGGTTTTTGTTTTTTTCAGTAATTAATTGGTTAAAAATAAGTCACAAGAAGAATGAGGTTTTGTTTTGAAATGAATTGTTCTTTGTAATGTTCTATGTAGAAGTTATATTTTACTATAGCTCAATGAACACGTGTTTGTATTTCTTATGATCGGTGAAGTAGAAACAAAGTCGAGATTCATGCATTTTATGTGACCTGCTACTTTAAGCTGTAAAAATTAAACCTCAAGTGTTGTTAATGAGGCATTGACAGAGGAATGGGTGGTTTAGTAGAGTAAAGGAATTTAATCTTTCTCCTATATATTACTCTAGCTGGTATTTTTTTTTAAAGTTTTGTTAATGCTATTGATTTCTTCTGGTTCTTCCTTCAGCTTTGTATTTGCAAGGAGGAGGCAAAGACAGAAACAGCATTAAAGATTGAGGCTCTAAATCAAAAAACGTTCATACAATTCCAGTTACATAAAAAATCAGAGGTGAGTTATTCTGTAGCTTCTGTTTGATTTGTTACAATTTAACTATTTACAGCTTGAATTAACTTGTGGAGATTTATATTGATTTAGGAACTTGAGAAGTCAACTTTGGAGTCTTTTAGATTAAAAGAAAAGAACATGGCTTTGGCTAAAGAACTTGCCGCATTAAAATTGTGAGTGGAGCTTCATTTTGGTTGAGTAACCATTTTTGTTCATGATATAGTATTTATTTATCCTTTTACTTCTTACTAAGTTGGTTTATGGCCTGCACCGTAGAGTGTCTGATCTGGACATCGATGAAGAGGAGGTTTTGAAGCTTGCCACTTTCGGTAATGGGGCCAACAGTAAAGACACTATAGATACATTGAAAAGATCTCTGGTCATGCGGAACAGGTTTATCCCCCTAATCCTTTTTTGCTGAATAAGCTAGGTTGAAAAAGTTTCCCACCTTTGGACTTCCTGAAATTTGAAGCCATCAATTTAAGTTTTTGTGCTTTGGTTGAGAAGATACTATTCTCTTTATTGTAGGCTTTTTCCCCTTAAAATTGTGCCTGTTTGACTAAACCTGTTATGCTTTGCCTGGAATGTAAATTGAAATTGCACTATTCTGATAGGAGTTACAAAGAATTGATGGCCAAGTGCAATGTTCTTGGAAGAGGTGAGGCTCGTTATAGCAAAAAGCTTGAGAAAGCTAAAGAAAAGATCACGAAACTGAAGGTATGTACATGATGAGCTTGTTAATGCTAATCTCATAAGTAGCAATTTTTAAATTAATGTTAACTGTTGGAGTTTTCTGGGCATTTTTAGGCAAAGGTACAAGAACTCGAGACATTAGCTGAAGCAAAAGAAAATGAATATCTGATGTCGCTGAAACTTTCAAAAAGAACGAAGAGTTCAAAGAATTTTGAAAAAAAGTACACAGATTCTGATGCGACAGCTTCCAAATTTCCAGTAGAAAAACCAGGCAAACAAATCTCGGCACCCAAATCTGGAATAAACCTGGCTGCAAACGACAACTGTAAATCTTTTCAATCTTTGAAGATCGAGAACTCCAATGCTACTACAAATAAGGCTGTGAATATTAGTAATGAAACTCCTGATAAAAAGAGAGACTATATCACAATTGATGAAGATGAATTAGAAGCCACTAAAGCTTTGCAAGGATGTTCAAAACACAACAACAAAGAACGAGACATGAATGACATTGCTTGTAGCAAGCCTTCTCTAGCGAAGCTAGAGCCCATGTTTGCCACAAAGACCGAAACATTATTGCAAGGAAAATGTACTTTGGCTGAGTCTCCCAGAGTTGATGTTGACATTGACATGACTAACAATTCAGCTGGTCCTATGGATGAAGATGTAACTTTACAAGCCACCATTAACCAACCTGTGGTGAACATTACAAAGGAGTCACCATTTACGCTTTCAAATTCAGGTATGAGGCTATTTGAGTTTTGAAGATATTTATTTTGATAAAAAGTAAGAAACCGATGATGATTTACTCTACGAAACTTAAATGCTGGCATATTCTTCTTTCTCCATCCTAGGTCCAGATAATATCTGGTTTTCTGGTGGATTGCTTGGTCCTGATGGAACTCATCGGTTTTTGGGAAAATGGTGCAAGCGTGGACAGAACAGTGAATCATCATCATCTGCAAAAAGATCAAGTAATGGGGATTTAATAGCTGTCGGGGCTGATGGTAGAGGTGGCAGAATAAAAGTTCTAAGGACTCCTACCCAAATCCTCTCGGTGAGTTGTAGTGTTTACTTTTGATCGAATTAAGTGTGGATTTTTTTGAGCTATAAGTGTTTTCAATCATAACTGATTCATTTTAAAGTAGTAGTACTATATTCCAGCAATAAGCTTGTTATCTTTTATAAGTTTCTGTAACCTACAAAAAGAGGTGGTGGGTTTTTCAGTGGACAGTGATATAATTGTTACTGTAGAAATTGAATATTTACACCCCGAACCGGTTCTGTTTTCCCTTTTTTCCTTCTATATCTTTTTTTACCTTTGAGAGTGTCGTTTTCACCTTGAACATCACTTGACAAATGATTGTTAATCTATTTACTTCATTATTTGTCTGTACTAAGGGCGCGAGAGGTATTTTGTAATTATTTTTTTGCAATCGTATCTTGATGAGTTAAGTTAACCACTTTTACTCTTGGTTGTTGACTATATTTGCTAATTTGATAATTTTTTGACAGCTTAGTTTGTTTGGTTCAGCTTATATTGGAGAAACAATTGCAAAATAAACATTTATTTCGTCCAAAATAATAATTTTCAAACATGCTCTTATTAAGGGTAGCAACCCAGTTGCGTATTATCAATCTGATGTTGCTTAAAGCTGACTTTAGAACTTTGTTTCTTGTAGGGTGGAAAGGAAAATTCAGCAAGTTCAAAAAGGTCAAAGCTTGGAGCTAAAACAAGTACTTTGCATTCCCAGGGGTGTCTGCAGATAGAACACTTTTTTGGGAGAGTCACTCAGTAATATATTGGTCTGTCCTTGTTGCAAATAGTAAATTAATTTATACTTTGTCACAGAAGGGAAAAGATAAGAAATTAATTTTAGAGAGATATTTTCGTCACTTCGAATAATGAGCTTTGGAAATTTTGCTTAAACGTGTACCAAAATCTAGTAATCGATTCCTCGGCTTCTGTATCTAATCAAATGGTAAAATTGTCCTTTCAGGTTCTATCTTTAACCAAATTCGGCCCCGTTTGAAGCAATGCAAATTTAATGAGCTTAGATCTAGTTAAAGGGGATATGTTTATGTTTTTGGAATTTGAAAATAGGTGGCTTTCAAAGATTCTTAAAGAACTTGTTTTTGGATTCATTTTTTACCTTGTAGTAATATTCTCGTCAGCCTAGCCATCTTGTAGCAACAATGATGTTTGTAGATTTTGTCCTCAAATCTATCAAACAAGTTTTTGTAGAACTATCAATATTTGTGTAATAGATACAAAACCAATTGTATTCTATCGTGTTTTTTGTAAAGTGCTGATAATAAAATTTGATTTTACAATTTCAACAGTCAGTTAAACCAAAATGGGTTTTGTAATTTCATGTGACATGTTTTGTGAGTATCATTCATGTTAGATCTTCAGGTGAGTGGAAGTTTAGAGTGAAGGTATATTATGGTGAATGTTTTGTTTTACAATAGTTTATTAAACTAAGATTAATCATTGAACAGTTAAGGTGCTGCATAAAATAAGTATGTGCCTAAATAATTGTTGATTATATGTTCAAACTTATTTTTGAAATCTGAATAATAAATTAAATACATAAATATAGATGATAACTGATAAGAAAAAAGAAGCTAGAACTATGCGTCTGTCTTATTAGAACAAGTCAAATAAAGAGGGATGTTTCTTCCTCAATCCCCACATCCTTTGAAATATCCAAATTACTTTCTAATACTTTTAGATGATTTTGGAATAAGAGTGTTCTATAAGAAAAAAATAAAATATTTCTCGAATAAAAAATTTGGAATGAGAAATCATTTTAAAATATTTTTTTGGAATATTTTTATGAGCATATTTTTTTACTTCTAAAATAATAAACTTAGAATCTGTAAAATATTTTTTGAAAAGTATGTTTTAAAAATATTTCAAAAAGAATAATTTATAAGTTATTTTTAAATAGAGTAAAATAATCTTTTCTACGGATAGAGTGAGAAATTTGTTAAAGTTCAGGAATAAACACCGATAAAAGTGTTATGCCAGAGAAATTCAAGGTTCATACAAAATATTTGTTTATCATTAGTAAAAGTACTTACAAAAGAACGTTATTGGACTTATTAGCTTTTTCCGTAAAGATTGTACCAGACTTCTTTTTTCTTACTTTGATCAGCTTATATTTTTGAGCTCATGTCCATTTTCGCTTTTCTGTTGTAATTTTGAACTTCTCTCCAAAAAAAAAATCTAAAACTCAAAGGTGATTCTTATAAGATCAATGAACTTACTCTGCAGGATAATTAATGACTGCTGACATTATAAAAATATTTTGCATTATTAATATATTCTAATTTAACTCTAAAAAAGGTGTAAATAGAAATATTTGATAAAAATAACTATTTGACATTATAAGAATAAAGAGGACATGAAGATAAAATAAAATCTGTTTTCCTCTTCTTTAGTTGGTGAAAAGAAAAATAGAAGTCAATTGTTACTAATTTATTTATTTTTCTTTTTATCTTAAGTTATAGCATTCATTTTATATTGATTTATATTGAGAGTAGAATTTATCACACAAATATGCAATCAATCTTAGTAAGAAAATAAGATGGATTGATTGTTCTGGATTTTTTTGTCCTTTATTTTGCTATAATTTTATTCCTTTTTCTCACTACAATATTTTTTTCATTTTCATTAAGATGATTTAATGTTCATCATTCTTGCCTCATTGATGAGGCAATAAAAAAAACTTGTTGCATGATAATTTGGACAGAGTTATACTTATTCGCATGAAACACTGCAATACTCAACTTTAGTTGAACTGGGCGAAACAACTCTCTGCTTACGGGACCCATGCAACTAGATTTTTTGTCCAAGGAAAACAACATAGCCAGCTATGGACGTGTTATCGTCAGGATCAAAACTCCAGTCAGTGTCAATCAAGGCATTTTGTTGAAGGCGTGGGACGACTTGATAGAAAGAATTCTTTTCACAACTTTCCAATGATGTATAATTGGGAGGTTTAGACATCTAAGATATAATTTTTTTTAATATGATGTTTTAGGAAAATGGAAATAAAGATTAGGACGTGAGTAATCAGAACTTTTGGGAAAAGATACTGGAATTTAAATATGATTTTTGAAAAGGAATGAATGACAACAATGCTTCAAATGTAGACTCTTTGGTGGTGAAGAGATATTAAGAAAATATGTGAGGAATATCCAAATAACTGGTTTGATACGTAGAGGAGGATGATGAAATTTTATTAAAATGGTGATTTTTTTTTTTAGATTTACGTAAATAGGCAAATGAAAAAAAAATTACGTAAATAAGCGTTAAAGTTGCCAATAGGATAGGTTAAATTCATTAATCTGGTTGCTATTCTCTTTTTAATTGAAGTTATTAATCTGATTAACAACTTTAGTTTAAATAAAATTAGATACTGGATTGGATTGATAACTTCAGTATATTTTATCTTTGTCAATTTAGTTGACAAGTTTAATTGATTTTTTTTAAATAAATGATAATTATATTTTTTAAAATAAAAATATATAGTTAAAAAAATTTCTTTTATAAATAATACCAAAATTTATTTATTTTTTATTTAAGAAAATGATATATAAAGTTGAAGAATTAAAATGATTTTTTTACAATAATTTTAAATAAATTGGGTTAAAAATGATTTGTTTGATAAATTAAAAATATTTTAGTATTTTTTAAATATTGTTAAAATTAAAAATGCACTTATAAAAAATTTGTTACGATTTATGTATAAATTTTTAGATTATATAATATATGTGTACCGGTATGGGCGAGGCCGACCCCTAGCCTCCTTGTCCGAGACCAGGTCAACCTGACCGAAACCAAAGGAAAGTTGGCCGAGACCTGAGAGACTTGGCCGAGATGACGGGGCCGACTGCCTACCTGGTCGAGACCTTAGAAGGCCTAGCCGAGACGACCAAGACCATGAGAACTTGGTCGACGGCCGACATACATCAGGTTAACTTGGCCGACGGCCGACCCCTGCCACCGTTAACGCTCAAACCAAGATCAGTAAAGTTAATAAATCATTAAAGAATTAGGTAATGCAACCCTAAGCGGTATCCACCTCGATAAACGGGCCCAACAAGGTAGGACCATTAGAATAATATAAATAGCACGCACCCCAAGGAGTAAGGTATGTCATTTATTACTGTTCACCTACTTGAGAGCTGACCACCCGCTTTACTGACTTGAACGTCGGAGTGCCTTCGCAGGTACCCCCACCATCCGGTGTTCACCCGAGACCGAGTGCCGAAGGAGAAATAGGAGGGCGAGAAGAATCACAGGTCACCACCCAATCACCTGACCGACCGAAGGAAGGAGAAGAAGACTTCAATAGTTCTCTAGGTCCCATCTCCCTAGTAGGAACAATATGAAAGTATAAATTATATAATATGTAAAAAGTAATAATATACATGTATTTATGTAAAATAAATGTATTAAAAAATAAATTAAATTATTGAATATAAGTCATTAAAAGAAGATGATATTAAAATATTTGATGAGAATAACATTACAAAGGATGACTCTACCATCTAAATGGACAATTTTCTCTGTTGTGCCTTCATTGCGATAATAAGAACATTTTTTGACTTGTTTTGAATTGGTTGATCCATTTCATTATGCAAACGAGTTGTAATTGATCGTCCTGAGTTTTTACGTTGCATGTGGGGTCAGGTATGAAATTTGGCCTGGTAAAAGTACCACAATAATCCTTGTTTCGAACGGGATGAAATTTAACTTGATATGCCTTTCTAATCATGTGGGGGTTGTAAACTGGATCAACGAATGTCATCATTTGTAACTGACAAGAGAAACAAACGGTAATAAAGTGACGACAGGGAAGTCAAAGAGCTTGGAAGTGGCCACAATCACACCACCAATCATTTAATCTAACTGTATATGAATGAGGTCGTCGACCATGTTGGGGGGTGGCTAATTCTTGGACATCAAACTCAAAATTTTCTGCATTTAACCTTTCCACAAAACACATAGCCGAATCTTGTTGATTTTTTCTAAGGTTGTGATATCTTCTGGATAATAATGATCTGCGAGTAACATGGTGTCTATTTTGAAGGCTCATTCAACAAACCATGTTTTTGTTTTTTCGAAAGTTGCCTTAACCAAAGTGAAAATCGACAAGGAACGAACTCCCTTAAGGACGAAGTTAATGCATTCCGCTAGATTTGTGGTCATATGACCATACCTCTTCCCCCCATCGTATGCTTGAGTCCATTTCTCTAACGGTATGCGATCTATCCAGGAAAATGCTTGCTTGAACTCAGATCACATAACTGATAGCTTTGCCTGTACTGTGGGTTCTTTCATCTCATAAGTTGTTATAAAGAAGTAAATTAAATTAGTTAAATGGTAAAAGGTCGTAATTATCTATGAGAAAAGGTAAGGAATGTCATTATCCATGTTAATCAACTATCGTTTGAGCTTATCATTTTTGAATTTTTTGTTGAAATTCGATGCGATATGGTGTATGCAATACACAAAAACGAGGTTGTCTCCTTCCCATCCAAATTCTTCAGATTGTAACGCTGAAATTATACCGGTTCCTCTATCAGTAATCATGCACAAATTCGGTTAAGGTGTCACATATTGTTGCAGTAATTGGAAGAACCAAATTAAAGCCTCCCGAGTTTCGCCTTCAATAGTCGCAAACGCCAATGGAAATATGTTTCGATTCCCATCTTGAGCGATCGCGGTCAACAATGTTCCATGGTATCTTCCGGTTAGAAATGTCCCATCAACTTGTACAATGGGCTTGCAAAAATTGAAACCATCGATACAAGGCTTGAAAGACCAAAACACACGATCCAACGTG
>Ga0123342_1010352_pt1 | contig 10740 bp, 5 predicted proteins | sample Turbeawhitnodule_FD_89960 | JGI IMG/M metagenome (GOLD analysis project Ga0123342, IMG submission 89960) | Root nodule microbial communities of legume samples collected from Mexico - Turtle bean Mexico white nodule | ecosystem: Host-associated > Plants > Roots > Nodule | place: Mexico: Nepantla... | reverse complement strand
TGAGATTAAATTTCTTCATTTGTTTCTTGGTTCAAAATATATAATCAGATTCAATAATTCTCAGATTAGGGTAATTTTCTTACATTAAGCAACAATTAAGTTCCAAAGTGTTCAATTTTCTCAGTCATAAAAACTACACATTGGCACTTATCAAAACTCGCTTAAGCAAATAATATCTTATTTAAGTGAGATTTCACTTAGCCCAAGCCCAATTAGGTTAAATAGAAGGTGTGAGGCATAACCCTAAACATCATTGGGAGGAACCAAAGGAAGGAAACCCTAAAGGAGACAACCGTCAAGGAGAAACACTCTAGATCTTCTTTTTTGGATGTTCATGCTTAATAGCTAATTATTTTCTTTGGGATTGGGAGTAATCTGTTCAAACTCTTGTGCATTGAGGTGATATTTATATATAATATTCAGTTCTTGATTGTTGATTGGTATTATCATTTTATTCTCAAAGCTTGAAACTATTTATGATTTTGATCCTTAGAATTGACTAGAAAGTACTTCTAAGCATCCGACCTAAATGATAATGGTTAATATATTTGAATGTTGTGAATAGATTTGAAATGTTAACTGTTTTATAACATTTGTTCGTAATGATAAGGTGTTTTTATAAATATACAAGAAATCGATATTTAAGAATCGATAATTAGGAGACTCTCTTAATAATTTTGTATGCGAGGAATCAATATAAATGATTTTATAAGTGCATCAATTTCAATAAAGATGGAATGGTATATGTTTAAAACTATACACAAGTGAGAATGATTAAACTCATTCCCAATTTTCTTAATTGAATTATTTTACTCATTTACTTTTCTTTTATTTAATTTTCATGCAAACTATTGTCAATATCAAATGAAATCAAATTATTGAACATATTTTTATACTTTGTGAATGTTACTATTAAGATTTTAAACAATTGTTCCTTGTAGATTTGATATTCGTCTTTAGGGATAAATTATTACTTCTGACTCGGTACACTTGTCGTAAAAAAGAGTCATCAGTACTTAATCTTAGGAGGGATTAACATATAGTCTTAAGAGACTTTATGTACTTAGCTTGGAAACATGTTGTGTATTCATTGTAAGCCAAACGTGATAATCATAATACTTGTAATGTTCATTGATTAGTTGAATCCTCATTAGTTTGCTAAGGAGAACCAAATGTAGCTCAAGTTTAAAATAAATTAATATAAATATTGTGTGCTCATTATTGTTATCTATTACATATTTACGTCCACTCTTTGGCATCTCTTTTAATTATTTTTTGAATGTATTTTGAATGTGTTTTATAAACCATCAAACGACCCCCTTTCTTAGACGAATTTTGGACTGATATCGTCTTATCGCTTTTTGAGATATCATATATGTTCTTGAGTTCTAGACAATCTTGTGATATTTGATTGTGTCGTTTTCACTTTGATAAAATTTAGATTTTGAAAATATCCTACAGAAACATTAGTATTTTAGGTGGCCAGATACTTTAAATTGTTTAGACTCGACTATTTAAATCTAACATAATTGGATAACTTATAGCCCTTTATACTAAATTTAAATTTTTTGAAAAAACAAAATTTTAACGCATAGTTCACTCTCACAATTCAAGGCAGATGAACTTATAAGTGTAGCAAAATCTCTTGGAATCTTTTATTGTGAAAATATAAAACAGAATATTAGATTTAGTAAGTAGTTAAGCTAGGACATGGAGCAAGGGACGCAAGTTTTAGATAGAGGATCCTGTCCCCACAAATTTTGAAGATTATAGTGTACTACTTTATGTAGTTTGTACTATAACACTACTAATTTTGTTGATTTTCCTATACTGTATTATTAACTCACTAAGTTATTGTCCTTGAGAAACTCGTATGTAAAACAAATTTTGAGAACAATTACAATTCTGAAATATTATTTCAATAGTAGTACTGGTCATAAAAATATGACAGTATCTAAAGTATAATATTTTGTCCATAAACCAAATTTCTTCTGCTGTCACGGGATGTGAATCCTTTCTAATACAAAAACTGTTACATGTGAATTACAAAATACAAATAATGCAGTTGATAAGAACTATAATTGTGTAACGGTAACCTCATTAGTTAGAGTTTTACAGTTTTATAACAAAATAAATCTCCTTAAAAAGTGTCTAGAGTTAGTTGTCGAGTTTTAATTAAGCCTGTATTGGATTTTGGTGCGTGTCTGACAGAGCAAAATGGGTTTCCCTCTGTTTGAAACCCACTGCTTGTAGTTCTTTCTACGTTTAGGGAGCATGGGCCACAGAATTTAAGGTATATCCTAATCAAGCTTAAAATAGACAAAGTGGACTTGCAGGAGAAAATAATAACCCCCACAACAAAGGGTATTTTCATATTCAACTGTAATATTCTCTGGCCACCTATCACACAATTTCTTTCACTCTTCTTCCTTTCCAAGTTTCATTACATGACAACCTATTTAATGTGGTTCCAGTCCTTATTAAACTCCTCAAATTTGATAAAATCTAACTTGGCCCTCATTAATTTTTTATTACAATAAAGAGTACCATGGACCCCTGGAATATATATATAATGTACATGTTATTTAGCTATTATACCCTGCCTCATTCACATGCAAATCATATCAACAGTTTCCTTCTTTACCTTGACATGAATCAAAACCAGCTGCAGCCCCTGCCTCTGCTTAGTAGCTTCCTAGGTTCATCTCCCCAAGAAGCTTTGCTACAAAACCAAAACCCTAAAGCATACCATGGTCAAGTTGAGGATGTCACTGTGGCCTTACACATAGGCCTCCCCAACAATTCAGGTGGCTCCACCAATAATCAAGGATTTGTGAATGCTACAACTCATGTTCCTAGCAACTACTGGATACCAACTCAAGAACAGATCCTCATAGGCTTTAGCCATTTCTCTTGTCCCGTCTGCCTCAAAACCTTCAATCGCTACAACAATCTTCAGGTACAGTTATTTCTTATTCTGCCTCATATATACATGGAGAGTTTTGCATGGTACTCTTCATGTGAAGCCTTCCACTGTGTTAACATGGTATAGTGCTGTTTCTAGATTAAGTAATGAACTATGTATTCTAAGCGTAGCGAGTGAAATGGAATAAACCTTCGCTTCAAGTCATATCATAAGGTTTCTAATTTTAGAAAATGTCTCATGATTTTCTGTTTTCCACTTACTTTATAACAGTGGCTAAGGTTTGAAGGGAATGATGACATGTTTTTAAACTAAGGACTAAAGAGTTTCAGAAAAAGTTGATGCTGTTAACCGAAAACATTAATTGTTTATAGTTAAAAGTTAAGATGCTTGAATTCTTATTTTTGAAGGTTTTATAGGAAATAGTAAAAGCATAAAACAAGAATGAAAAAGAAAGCATTTTGTAAATGTTATATGGCAGATGCATATGTGGGGGCACGGGTCACAGTATCGCAGAGGACCAGACTCGCTGAAGCGAACCCATCCACGACCCTTGTTGGACATTCCCTGCTACTGTTGCTCGAGAGGGTGCAAGAACAACATCGACCACCCACGTGCGAAGCCTCTCAAGGACTTTCGCACGCTTCAAACGCACTTCAAGAGGAAGCATGGCGCCAAGCCCTTCACGTGCCGCAAGTGCGCCAAGCCTTTGGCCGTGAAAGGTGACTGGCGAACCCACGAGAAAAACTGCGGCAAACGCTGGCTCTGCATTTGTGGCTCCGACTTCAAACATAAGAGGTCTCTCAAAGATCATATCAGAGCCTTTGGCTTTGGTCACACCCCTTTCACTTCTTCTTCTGATGCCATGTAGTTAATAACCATGCACTTTATTACAATCTCGAATGTGGTTTCCTAGTTGTTATTAAGTTTCGTAAGTAGAGAGGAATAAGGAGACAGAGAGAAGATGGGAGCTGAGGGTTTTTGTTTCCAATTCACTCATTCCCTGCTTCTGCCTTTTTTTTCTGCTTCAATATATGTAACTAATTTCTCATGTGTGTCAGTTAAGACGTTGTTCACCCTTTTGTTTTCTACGTATCATTGTTTTCTTGTGATATTTAGACTGATGTATAAGGAGGGAAACACAAATATGAAAAATTTATCATTTTGGTGTAGTTTCCCTAAATCCAAAAAAACATGAACAAATTGTAAAATAATTACATATTTGAGTAACTAGTGATTGTGAACCAAGAACTTTTTTCGTAACTTTAATACACATAAGTTATATTTAGATATAAGATTTTTATTTTATATCATTTTTTTATTGAAATTATATTAAATAAGCACGACTTCGATTTATTTATTTTTATTAAAGTCGTGCTTAGTAAATAGTTTTTTTTTTTACTGAAATTATGTTTACTAAACATTACTTTAATATAAAAGAAAAATAAAAGTCATGGCCATAACACAATTTCAGTATAAAAAAAATAATTAAAATAAAAAAAGAAATAAAATTTGTGCTTGTTAAAATTTAGTAAAAAAATCAAAAAATGGTATTTCTCAAATACAACTTTTATTAAAAAAAATTATATAAAATAACATTGTGTATATAAAACACAATTTTTTAGAATTGATAACAATAAAAAGTTAAAATTATTCTTATTAAACATGATTTCTTCCAGATAAAATCATGACTTATATAATTTTATAATTTTTTCACAATTATCTATTTTAATAGTTTTTTCAAACAATTTCGATTACTATAGTAAATTTTTATTCAAAGAGGGACATTAAGTGGTAGTATATTGTTTAAGAAAGCCACATATTTTTCTCTTTTTCTCTCTTTCATTTTCTCATTATAATACTATGATTCTAACAATTAACTTTTAGTTTTCAGATCTATAGTGTCAACTAATAAGAAATATACTGATAATGTATTTTTTCGATAGTTAATAAACTTATTTCATATTAATAAGAAATATACTGATAATATATATTTTTTCGATAGTTAATAGACGTATTTCATATGATAATTTGTAATTGAATGTCATTATAAAATTGGTTAGGTATTTTTATTATTACTATTAGGATTAGGTTTAATCACTCATCTCTACAATGGTTTAACTTTAAATATTTTTAATAATGAACTACTTTAAATAAACGCTTGAGGTCACATCTTATAATTGAATCTAAAATTGAAATAACTGATTAAATCTAGAATTGTAAGTGGTTGCATTAATTTTAGCCCAAGTTTGTTAGTTTTTATTTATCTTTTTTTATTTAACATCTCAATGTACCTATAATTGAATTTGGTTGGATGATAAGTTAGTTAAAAAATATTGTCACCTTTTAAATCTAACCAAATAAAATACCTCAAAATCAACATTTTCAATATTTATTAATTCTTATAATTATTTAAAAATAATACTTATGACAAAAACAATAATTCTCAAATTACTTAAATGTCAAAATAATAACTATAAATATGTTCAAAATACTATATTTTGTTATACTACTACTATCGGTCCAAACAGGCCGAGGTAGGTCTAGCCGTGAACTTATAGACGGGTTTGTGTAATGTTTTATTAATGAGTAATTGCTTTTTGTACCCGTATGATTTCTTTCTACACTTAAGTAATTGCTTAAAAAGTATTGCTGATAAAAAAAAAAAAAAAAGTTTAAAATGTTCATACTAAAATATTTTTGGATTTTCAGAAACATATTTTTTAGAATGTATAATTTCAAATATATTTTTAAATATAAAATATATATTAAATTATGTAATTTAAAAATATATTTTAGTTACACAATCTGTATTTGAGGTTACATAATCTTAGAATACATTTTTAAATTTAAAAATACAATCTGAACTTTCCAATTACTTAATATAAAAACATATAATTGATTGTACAATTTAAAAGTACTTTTATATTATGAAAAAATATTTTAGATTGTATAATTTGAAATATATTTTTCAATTTAATAATGTATTTTAAATTATATAATGTTTAAAATACAATTTTGGATTTATTATTTAAATATTTAAAATAATTTTTTAAATTTCAAATTATATTTTTAAAAATAATTTTTTAAATTATCTGATCTCAAATATTTTCATGGGTAATTTGGATTTCTCTGACACTTATAAAAATTTCGAGAAGAACATAAAAAGGCTTAAAGATATTGCCATTATTATGTTTTTATATTAATACTTTGCAGACTGGTTGTTGAAGGAGATTGTAACTGAAACAGTGTTGCTTCCTTCACTCTGCACAACTTTCCCACCATCGTTTCCTCTGGTTTCTTTCACAACTATTCCAATATCTTTTAGAAATTGCATTTTATTGTTCATATTTTATTTTTCATAATATAGATCAAGTTATAAGAGTTTAAAAATAGTCTGAATTGTTTAAAAATCATGATCGTAATTGCTATTGATTCTGGTTAATTACAATAGCAAATAATTAAGAATATATAATTACTCATAATTGTTATAAAATTTGTGATCACATTTATGAACCTTCCAATTAAAATGAATATTTAAATTGCTAAATAACTAATTTCGGATATATATGTTGATAAAAGTTTAAGGTTGAAATATATATCCTAATTTTATTTATTTATAATTATATAATAAATATGAAAGATGAATCACATCCAATGCAAAAAAACTCCACCTCAAACCAATATATAGGTTACTCCAACTAATAATTTCTTTCTCAATCGTACTAGTATTAAATCTTGCAATATAAACTATAAATATGTAGGCTAAGAAAACTTCGGAGGTGTCAAATTATTTTGAAAAAAGGTATCATTGAATGCTTAAAGAAAGGTAAACGTGAGGGTGTGACAAATTGTGTACATGTAAAGGAGTTAAAGGTACAAATCCTTTGTTGGCATTCTATGTAGTGTAATTACTTAGTACACCATGATGTGAAAGTTATGTTGGATAATAAAATTAACTTGTTAAAGCAATGGAATTTCGATTCTAAAGCTTATAAAAAAAAACACTTTCTAGATATATTATTAAGAATGACTTTTCATTCAACTATGATGAGTACGAAGAATTTAAGAGGTAAATAAAATATTGATTTTTTATTTTAATAATTTAACCAGTGTAATTATCCAAGACTATATAATTGTAATTGTTTATTTTGTTGATGAAAATTGGAAATAGTAAGTTATTGTTATTTTGTTACTTAGAAAGTTCACACATTACTTTAATTAAGAAAGGTGATTGAAGAACTTAAGGATTGGGGTTAGAAGGCAAAATAGTTTATAGAATATTGAATAGTGTCTCTTTAATGATTAGAATTTTGAAAAAAAAAAAGACTTAATTTGCAAAAAAATTTGTTATGGTAAATATTTTCATGTTAGATGTTGTGCACATATCTTGGATCTTATAGTTGAAGAAGAATTGAAAACAACATATATTTCTTTTTATAAAATTAGAGAAAGTATTTAGATAGAACGCTTGAGAAAGTATTTAGATAGAGCGCTTCAAATGAGAGGTTAAGGGATTTCCAAGAATATTTTGAAAAAAATCACTTAAGTGATATGGTTTCTTAATGTTGTATTTATAATCCTATTTTATGTACAAATACAATTACACCAGGTTCCAAATACAAAGAATGATATCAAACACAAGATAATTATACATAAATCAATCTTACAAACAACTTATGCATGCCTATATACAAAATCACAATCTGATATTTTCTTAACTATAAATCAACACATGAATCTATGTATTAAATGAGTATATAATACAAAATATAAACCGATGTCCTCCAAGAGATCTCGTATTAATTATGTTAACATCTAACTCAATCCAAAATTTTGATTAATAAATGGATTACAAAATCATGAATAAAGATAAGTTTACGACATATAATACTCATACACAAATATTCGTCTGAGGTGTGTAATAAGTTTTCTCTCAACTTCTCTTCACATGACATCTTAATCTACAATATCTAAGCATTCAATAAAATTAGTATATCTATGATATATTCATATACTTAATACATACAATACATAAATTGGATTAACATACTATCTTATGTAAATTAAGAGATCAAATTAAACATACATCAATTCAATTAGATTTATCATATAAAATCTCTATCTACGTACATGTAAATCATTAGTTACAATCATTAACGTATTGTAATAAATTGATCATACCACTCAAAGTCATGATATATTATTTCACAATCAATTCAATGGAATTAATAAAATTCATCACATCACAATAATTATGAATATTACGTCTACACAAAAAATTTAAATTATTTTCAATTCACTCAATTAATCAAATATGTTATTTAAAATAGAGTTCATTAGCTGGGCAAATTTAATTATGAAATTATTTTAATTACTCTTGGATTAAGATTCGTTAGGCAAATCTATTTCTTGGATTAAGATTCGTTAGGCAAATCTATTTCTTGGCTTAAGATTCACTAAGCGACATCTACAGTTTTCTTAAATCAGTATGAGAACTCAAATCAACCACTTTACATATTCCAATAAATTTAAAATACATAATTAGAATCATCTTACACAATTTACGTGTTCCAAATATGTCAACTTAAGTTGAATATTAATGACTTAAGTTTAAGAAAATTCAACAATAAATTTCCAATTAAATCCAAAACATACTTCAATTTATTGTAAATAAATATAATTCTCCTATCAAATTTTAAACCTCAATTTAAAATAATTTTCTATTCTAACATGCACACACTTGAAAAAAAATTATCCAATACTCAAATTATTCATTCTGGCTATATTCAAAAATCCAAACACATACATCCATAAATATCACTATTCAATTTTACTTTTCTAAATAGACCTAAAATACAATGATAATTTAAATATAACTTTTCTTACCTCAGAATTACCTATGGGCGAAGGTCACAGATGTACAAAAGTCGAGTTACACCGAAATCTTAATCACATAGTAAAAACTTATCAAACAATTTCAGACTATAAAGCATAAATTAATTTAGAAATTTCTTTTTCTAACTGAGAGAATTAGAAAAAGGTTTGCAAAATAAAAAATTAAGAGACACTCGAAGAAAATTTGCATTTAGACTAAATGGAAAAGTCATCAAACTAAATATGCCTTAGAATAGGTTGGTAGCTTATTTAAAATAAGTTGGTAGCTTACCCTAGGATTGCTTTCGAATTCTTTCGGAGTAACACTCATTTAATCTATTTAACATAAAAAAAATTTATTAATTTATTATAATATAATATTTTATTTCAAAAAATTATTATAGTTTTTTTACGTATTAAAGAAAATTTATTCTTTCGAAAAAAGTGGAAATCGGTATCAGATTCAGAAAGAAGAAATGAAGTTGAAAGAACAGAAGAAATGAAGAAAAAAAGTGGGAGATGCCCAGTATATCTCACAAGAACGTCGGTGAGAATCATCATAATTTCTTTGGTTATTGTGGCTTGGCAAACTAAACGCACAGCAAACAAAAACAATTTTAATTTTGTTCTCAAATAGGATTGGAGTTAAGAGAACGATTATCTAACTTCTTAGTCGGTTGGTCTACCTTTCCCTCCCTCTTCTTGAAACGATCCTTGTGCTCTCCTTCCACTGCTCTACTCCTCGTCTCCATGAACTCCAAGTTCAGATGATACCTGCAAAAGGCACTGTAACACTCAAGTGAAATTTCGGTGTTCGGCATTCGGTGCTATTAGTACTGGATAGTGATTTACCTGATTCTTAGAATTTGTGCCTATTAATATGATTACATGGGCCTTTTGTTATTGCACCGGATTAGGATTTTGGATCATGATTAAGAGTGTATTACCTAGTACTTAACCAGTGATTAGTCTTGTAATTCAAAAATGATGTTTAGACACTTGAAAAAGAAAAAGAAGTTCACTAATATAATTAATTTATTTTGAACATATATATTTAATAAGAAATTTTGTAAAATGGAAATTGAAAGTGTAGGGATATCGTGTGTGGAAGCGTGATAATTTCAACCAAAGACTATGAGAAATTAAAGTAACAACTAAAATGAGAATGATACCAGAAATTTTTAGGTGGAAAACCCCTTTAAATAGAGGTAGAAAACCATCGGCGAGAGAGCCAAAACTTCCACTATAATGGTACTGGGAGTATAATGAATTCCTCTCAGGCTAATAGATAAATAGCCCCAAAACAAATTCTCTCTATATGGGTTAAACACTTACACCCAAGAGAAGAAATAGAGAGTATATGAAAAGAGAGAGGAAGCAAGTGTATGTTGTTGTTTGTTGTGTTACAATGCTTGAAGGAAACCACTATATATAGTGCTTCTAGGAGACAACAATAATAAAAACAATTAATGTTAAGTAATCTCCTTTTGATAACAATTAATTGTGAACAGTGAGTAACCTCCCAATGATTTCAATTAATTGTGAACAGTAACCTCCCAATTAGGCCAAGAAAACGACAAAGGTGGGTCATATCCCACAAATCTCCACCTTGACTTGCCTTTGACTGTAACACTCTCTCGCCATGAAGCCTTGATTAAGTGTGGATAATACCAGCTAAGTTCAGGCAACGATCGAACTTAGCCGGTGGAAGTGGCTTGGTCAACATGTCTACAAGATTTTCGGCCGTATGAACTTTTTCAACAATTATGTCTCCCATATCAACAATGTCTAGGATAAAATGGTGCTTAATTTCTATGTGCTTGGTCCTTGAGTGATACTTACTGTTCCTGGTTAAGTGGACAACACTCTGACTATCACAAAATATAACAAGAACATCTTGTTGAAGACCAAGTTCACTTACCAAGCCTCGAAGCCATATA
>Ga0123342_1010351_pt1 | contig 10740 bp, 10 predicted proteins | sample Turbeawhitnodule_FD_89960 | JGI IMG/M metagenome (GOLD analysis project Ga0123342, IMG submission 89960) | Root nodule microbial communities of legume samples collected from Mexico - Turtle bean Mexico white nodule | ecosystem: Host-associated > Plants > Roots > Nodule | place: Mexico: Nepantla... | reverse complement strand
TGGTTAGAATACTGTAGATAATGACGTACCTTCCTCCTTGGAATGCGTGATATTTATATTACCTTGATGGGCCCTCGCTGTTGGGCCGGATTAGGGGGTTGTTTAGCGATTAGGGTTGGATTAGGTCGTTCCCAAACCGTGGGTTGACCTTTGCTAATTGGGTCAACGGTTTGACTAGAGCGCCTTATGTCGGTCGGCCACGTATGACACGTGGTCGACCTCGTACCTTAAAGTATGGTCTTGACGCATGGGTTGACCGGGTCAATAGACCGGTCGGTCATCCCGGTACAGAAAGCATTAGACATTTATCTTATCAGACAAACTATCAGATGATCTATCAATAAAGCTCAAAATCTTACCAGGGGAAGTTTTATCACAAAAGATTCAACCCATAATTTACATAACCAACTTATTTATCAATTTTTTAAAAACTCCAAATAACACAAATCAAGAAGCTAAAATTTATAGGAATTATGAAACATATCAACCATTAGACGATCATAAAACTATTTTTTTAACGGAATCAAACCAAACAAATCAAAAAAAGATAAGTCATAAATTAGTGTTCTCCTCCCCACACTTAAATCCTACAGTGTCCTTAATGCAAAGGCAATCAAATAAACATGTATGATAAAAATAGGATAAAAAGAACTCCCTCGTCATGCTTGAGAAAAGGGAAGAACTGCAATTAATCTCACCAACTATCTCTTCTACAATATAAGCCAAGGTTTTTTTGTATATTGTGGCTCGAAGAAGATGTCTGCTGGAAAATATGGCCAAAGCCTTGGTGTAGACGGTGAAGATGAAGAGCATTTGTTGTGAGGAGTCTTTGTGCAATAAGGTGGGATTGATAGGGGTCAGGGTGCAAATGTATTGAGGATAAAAAGGGTTCCATGAATGGGTGGTGGTGTAAGAGGAATAGTTGGAAGCGAGAATCTTATACAGGGTAGACAATGGTGGGCAAACGAGTTGGTGTTGATGAAATCTGAGCATTTAATGTTAAGCTTAGGTGGCAATGAAGATGGTTCAGTTTGCGTATGATGATGGTGGAACGGTTTTTTAGACTTTCTAGCTACGCTATACGGTCTATGTGTGGTAGGTGGTGGAATGATAGGTAAGATATTACCTTAGGAGCTATTGCTAACTTCGTAAGAGGACGTCTACGAAACATGTTATAGCATTCTACATCATTAGACGATAAAAGCTTGTCTATCTATCTGTATAGTCAGTTAGATAAGAAAAATTATTATCCTCAATGTTAATATGATACACAAAATGATCCTGGACACAATGTTTCATAGTGTCTAGGACCTCTTGATCATCAAGACAACTGCTAGACTTGATAACTAGAAGCTGATGATTTATGTCTAAATAATTATTGAGATTCAACTCTAATGAAAGTGGTTGCTATGTAAATGACAAATGAAAGCATAAAAATATGGATAGGTGTGTCAATAGTTATATAGTCTCCTCTTGTGAGAAATGATCTATACCTAGAAGAGAGTCTATACCTAGGAGATGGCCTATACCTATAATTTGTGATGAAAAAAAAAATTGAACTGTATCTTTAGTATCACTAATAATAATAATAAATTTACTTATGACAGTTTCATATTTTATCACAATTTTTTATAATAAATTTTTATTATTTTGTGACGAATTCTTTTTCTTTTTATCATAAAGTATATATTTTTAATTGAGCTTGTTGTAGTAGAGAAACTCATGCTGAAAATGGAAAAAAAAAAGTTATTTTTTTATATTACGGGGATTGATACAAAATAAACTAAAATATATTTGTATTAATTATTTGAATATAGAATTACCAATAAATATTCTTTATTACTTTTTAATTAAGAAAATAATTTCACACATTGCAATAAACAGCACTTTCAATGATAAAATTTACACTTGCAAAACTTATTTTCCACGTGTAACATACCCAAATAATTTTTTTCTCCTTCATTTCCATGATAAACAAAACCCTTAGAAGTTTTAATTTCCGGTCTCTCTTTTCCTTCATCCTAATAATACCATTTATTAAATAAATAAGAGGTTATAGAGGATTACTATTTTTCCAGTTAAATAATAATATGTAAATATTTATAATTTTAAATAATCTTTTAAACGGTTGAAATGTTAACTACTAGGATTCATCAATAAAGTAAAACAATATTAAAAAGTTTAACTTTCCATAAACCTGGAGAAACTAAGATAAGGATGAATTGCATTTCACACACAAATGGCTTAGAACTGAAGCATATCAATTCACCCAATAATAATATGAGGAATTCAACAATACAAGCCCATTTTGAAATTTGCATTTGAAAAGATAAAAGGTACTAGGATGGAAGTATACCCAATAATATGAGGTACAAAAAACATAGGCTGCTTCTTCCTGCACCTCCATACCTTTTTGTGCGTTTTTTATATTTCAAAAATATTTTTTTTTAATATCTTTTTGTGCGTTTTTTATATTTCAAAAATATTTTTTTTTAATATTTCGGATTACATAATCCACAAGCCTTTTTTATTAAATTTCGGATTACATAATTTGAAAGTATTTTCTATACATAACATTAGTTTCCAGATTAATCTGGAAGAATTTTTTTTCAAATGTGATTAGCTTCCGGATTACATAATCTAACTTTTTTTTTAAATATAAGATTGATTTCTAGAATATATCCAGATTACATAATTCATAGACTTATTTTAAATGAAAAAAGAGTTTCGAATTTTATAAATCTCAAGAACACCTGAATCCATAAACAACTTTCGGATTATGTATGGAATTGAAAAAAAAAAGAAAAAAATGATATTTTTACATTTAGTATTATGTTGATGATAGTAGAAGAATTGACAAAAAAAAAAGAAAAAAAATGATATTTTTACATTTAGTATGTTGGTGATAGTAGAAGAAGGTACGGAGATGTAGGAAGAAAGAGTGAAATACATATTGTTCTGACAAGCAAAATAAGTGTCTGAACTTACAGGGCATAAAAGGAATCCTATGGTAAAATGACAAAGGTAAGTACGTAAATTAAGTACAAGAGCCCGTGAAAACATGTTTTAAAGGCAGAGCAATAACGTGGAGAAAGTCATATATCTGCGTCCTGCTTGTCCAGGAAGGGGTCATGTAGATAATAAAACACATCAGAAAAACCTACCCAAAAATAGAAAAAGAGATGGAAAAAATATGTAAAAATTAAGAAAAGGACCTTTAGTTCAGATTTGTCTGTCCAATATTTAGCTCGGGAGGTAAAACGAATTTTAAATTTTCAAAAGGGCTGTGTTGTAAATAATATCTCCACGAAACCTTCATCAAGTTTTATTATATCCTACTTCTTTTAAATAAAAAAAATTAGAATGTCGTAGATATCTTGAGAGATCTCCAAAGATGAAAGTACCATAGCTGGCAAAATTCTTCTTAAGGTAGGCCAACTTACACTAATAATGTATATATGTTAATGACAGAGCATAACTATAAAAGTTATTCAAGTTTGGCTAACAGTAAAAATAGTGAGCAAACCTATATGCTAATGTGAAGTAACTCCCGAAAAAGAGACAATTACACTAATCAATTGAGACAGGTAGTAATAGCTTGAATCATTGAGCAAATAAAAAATATGACAAATGTGACCAAAAAGAACAATTTCATTCATAGGTGAGAAGAAATCATCAATAATCAACATTACTCTATCCAGCATGCAAGTTTTTAATTCTACAATATTACGGAATGATTATGTTGAACCTTCCCTTATCCAAAATTACTTGTTTTAAATGAGCTAATGACTCTCATTCTGCAGTAAATAGTAACAAAATATTGATGAGTGAGATGACCAACGTACCATTGAAAAATCTGGTATCACATAAAATTATCCTGTGGTTATATGTAAAGAAAAAGAAAGACGTGTTTCAATAACAAAACAACAGCACTGATGAATAAACCAAAAGGGGTGCTCAATAACTTTTTTCTTTTTCTCTTATCTTTCTTCCCTCCACACTTCTTCTATAAATGTCACAACTCATCCACACTTTTCACAGATCAAATCACATAGAATCGAAATCCCTAAGAGCATGGCACGCTTAAGCATCACCGTACTCGTCATCATGGTCCTGGTCTTGAGAACTGCACTCTCTGAACTATGCAACCCACAAGACAAGGAAGCCCTTCTCCAGATCAAGAAAGACCTCGGCAACCCAACCACCCTCTCCTCCTGGCTCCCAAACACCGACTGCTGCAAACCGGAATGGGAAGGTGTCTCATGCGACATCGACACCAAAACATACCGCGTCAACAGCCTCGACCTCAACGACCTTAGCCTCACCAAACCCTACCCTATCCCTTCCTCCGTCGCCAACCTCCCCTACCTCAGTTTTCTCTACATTTCTCGCATCAACAACCTCGTCGGTCCTATCCCCCCCTCCATCGCCAAACTCACCAAACTCCGTTTTCTCTACATCACCCACACCAACGTCTCTGGCCAGATACCCAATTTCTTGTCCCAAATGAAAACCCTTATAACCATTGATTTCTCCTACAACGCCCTCTCCGGCACACTCCCTCCCTCCCTCTCTTCTCTCCCCAACCTCCTCGGAATCTCCCTCGACGGCAACCGAATCTCCGGCACCATCCCGGGGTCCTTCGGCTCCTTCCCGAAGCATTTCACGGTGCTGACACTCTCCCGCAACCGTCTCACCGGCAATATACCGGCGACGCTGGCTAAGCTGGAACTGGCGTTCGTGGACTTGTCTGAGAACATGCTGGAAGGAGATGCATCGGTGCTGTTTGGGGCAAATAAGGTAAATTTGCAGAAGATAAACCTGGCGAAGAACTTACTGGCTTTTGATTTGGGGAAAATAAGGTTGTCGAAGTCGAAGGACTTAGAGGGGTTGGATCTTAGGAACAACCGTATCTATGGGACGCTTCCCAAGGTTCTTACGTCTCTTAAGTATCTGAAGAGTTTGAATGTGAGCTACAATAATCTGTGTGGTCAGATTCCTCAAGGTGGAAAGTTGCAGAGATTTGATGAATCTTCCTATGCTCATAACAAGTGTCTGTGCGGTTCTCCACTTCCTTCTTGCACTTAATTACTCAGCATTCACAAAATAGGTAATACGCGTGTTTTCTCCTGCATCTTACACGTGGTTTAATATCGTAATTAATCCACGTTTAACCTATGTTTTTAATGTTAATAAAAAATACCTATTCTAATGTGATGCTATCAGTATTTTTATTCCTATCTTGCTTCCGCTTTTACTCACTTTCAGTATATTCTATGCTGCTGTTTTATTTTAATATTCATATTTAAAATTATATAATCAAGATCATAATCCAAGAAAATTTCTAATCCAATGTGTTAATATTTTAATGCTGTATGAGAGTTGTTAGAAATTGAAGAGTCATAAAATTTTAAGTAAACTCATATTGAAATATTATTTTCGTTCCTAAATAACTTATATATATATATATATATATATAATTGTCATAATAGATTCTTAGTTATTATGTTTATATTATCGTTTATTCCAATTAATATTAGTAATTGTATCTAATTTAGTGGATTAGTTTCATTTGCAAAAAATATCTAATTAAAAAGAAGAAAAAATCAAAGTAATTATGTTTTAAGAAAAAATAAAATATTTAAAATAATAGAATAATATTGAAAAATATTAAAATGAAAATAGGTTATTTGCGCTTCATGAGGTAAGTTGTAAATCACTAACAAAATGAACCATGAACTATAATTACAACTTAAATTTTTAAATGGAATCATTCCATCATTGTCCATCCAAGTCTTAAGTTTCTTGATATTTTTTCAAATTTAGAAAATTGTTTATCAATCTTTTTTCACTGGAAAGAATCAGTTGGATGACAAAGTAGTCCATCACATTTGCAAGATAACAAACGTTTAAGTTTAAGTTTTGGAATTATTGTAAGATAACAAACAAACTTAAGAGAAGGACCTTCCTTTATGAATTCATCAATTTTATCATTCTAAACAACTTTAACCTTATAACGTGACAAATCACACTTGGGACATCTTAAATCTTCGTACTCATTTCTGTATAAAATACAATCATTAGGACATGAATGTATTTTTTATATTTCATACCCATCAGACAAATAAAATTTTTTTTGCCTCATAATTTCGATAGGGTAATGTATTTCCTTCTCGAAGCATGTTCTTCAACAATTAGAGCAATTCTGTAAAGCTTTTGTTGGTCCATCCATTCAATGCCTTCAAATTCATCAACCTTAACACTGTTGATAATCGTGTGAAGTTAATTGAATCAGGATACAAAGTAGTTTATGCATCATTAGACATATTTTCGAAAACTGCATTAGCAAAAGATTATGTTCCCACATCACGAATCATGTCTTTTAATCTATTGTCCACTGAGAAATCAACTTCTTCTGAAGCTTTGCGCACACTTGGCAAGTCTAACAATTCACCATGTCACGTTCATGTTGTATATTTTTTCAAAATTCCATCACACAAAAAATGTTCTCTAATTTTGAAAACACTCAATATCCTTCCATTCAAACAATTGACACAAGGACACTTTATTCTTACTCCATTATGATTATTAATGGCTTTATGTTGCACAAACTATAAGAATTTTTCAACCCCTTTTTCGTAAGCATCACTTATCCTTGGTGTATTAATCCAACTCTGATCCATAGAACTAGTAAACTAACAAAATCTAAATCAAAATTGGCAAGGGTCTGACACCCTCAAACTTAGAATCAACGTGTTCGATATATAAAAATTTTGTAATTAAATCAAAATTGTTGAGGGTCGGATACCCCTGGATTCAAAATCAACGTCTTAAATAAATAACATATTATAATTAAATCAAATGTGCCGAGGGTTAGACATCTCCGGACTCAAAATCAACATGTTCAACAAATATAAATCCTATAACTAAATTAAATGTATCGAGGGTCGGACACCCCCGAACTCAGAATCAACGTGTTGAATACATACATATGCTAATCATTACTAATAAGCATATACATGCAAATATTTATTATAAAATTAATTAAATAAATTAGAATACTAACTACTATAAATATAAATGCAAATATTTATTATAAATAAATTAAAATACTAACAAATATAAATATACATGCAAAATATTTATTATAAAAATAATTAAATAAATAAATAAACTAACCTTTTTGCGTTTTGGCGTGCACGATACAGTGAAGTTAAGCAAAACGGAAGTCCGACGGTGACGGGAGGGGGATGCGGTGACGACTAGGAAAAGACGGTGGTTTGTGCGGTGGAGGAAGTTGGTTGGTGCGGCACGCGGAAAGGGCTAGCGGTGGATGCGAAAGTTGAATGGATCTGCTTCGTAGCGGTTGTGGTGGGTGGTGCGGCGGAGGAGGCTGATGGAACGGAGCTCGTGGTCGCGGCAAGAGCTGTGGTTTGGAGGAGTGGCGGTTGCTTGTGGCGGCGCGATCGGAGGAGGTGGCGCAGCTGGCGCTGATTGTGGGTGAGGAGAGAATGTTGTGCAAAAATGAGAGAGTGAAAATGAGTGAGGGAAAGAGAAAGGTGCGTGTACAGGCTTTGTTTTTTTTTCTTGAACAACTAATCAACGACGAATATGTACAAAACCGTATTTATTTCCACACTATTACACAATTAACGATGATTCCTGCCTAAATCGTTATTAAAAACACTAAAACTTGAAAAAATTTACGAAAATTGTCACTGCCTTTCTTATTACGACTATTCTTTAATAATCGTCTTTATAGAGAGTCGTAAATTGTGTATTTTCTACCAGTGAGGAACAAAGGGGTAGCAAGTGGATTATCATGAGGGTTAACAAAGAATATCTCAATCATATCAATTTATGTACGTAAAACACAATTGCAAAACAAAGAATCAAACTAAGTTCTGAAGTATAAGCAAACATGTGAAAACACAATAAAGAGAGCATTAGACATTTAACAGACAGACATTTATCAAACAAAACATCAAATGATCTATCAATAAAGCTCAAAATCTCACTACAACAGTTTTATCACAAAAGATTCAACCCATAATTTACAAAACCAACTTATTTATCAATATTTTTAAAACTTCAAATAACACAAATAAAGAAACTAAAATTTATAAGAATAATGAAAGATATCAACCATTAAACGATCATAAAACTATTTTTTTAATGGAATCAAACCAAACAAATCAACAAAAGATAAGTCATAAACTAGTGTTCTCCTCCCACACCGTTAAATCCTGCAGTGTCCTTAATGCAAAGGCAGTCAAATTAACATGTATGATAAAAGTAGGATAAAAAGAACTCCCTCTTCAAGCTTGAGAAAAGGGAAAAACTGCAATTAATCTCCCCCACTATCTCTTCTACAATATAAGCCAAGGTTCTTTGTATATTATGACTCAAAGAAAATGTCTGTTCGAAAATATGGCCAAAGCCTTGGTCTAGACGGTGAAGATGAAGAACATTTATAATGAAGAGTCTTTGTGCAGTAAGGTAGGATTGATAGGGGTTAGGGTGCAAATGTAGTCAGGATGAAAAGGGTTCCATGAATGGGTGGTGGTGTAAGAGGAATAGTTAGAAGGGAGAATCTTATATAGGGTAGACAGTGGTGGGCAAACAAGTTGGTGTTGATGAAATTTAAGCATTTAATGTTAAGCTTAGGTGGTAGTGAAGATGGTTCAGTTTGTGTATTTTGTAGACAATCTATATATGGTATATGGTTTGTGTGGTAGGTAGGGGTGACAAAGCGGGTCGGGTTGGCCCGCCCCGCATATAAAATGCGGGTTGATTTTCATGGATTGTCCCGCTTGCGGGCTGGCTCGCATAACTTCGCAGTGGTGATGTGGTGGATGAGATGGTGGTCTTCTCGGTGGAGGACAGTTGCAAAGATAGTGGTGTTCGTGGTGGAGGACGCTCGCAGAGATAATGGTGTTGGCAGTGGAGGGCGGTCTCAGTCTCGCGTGGTGGAGGGCGATCGCAAATCTCGTGCGGTGGAGAGGAATCACAGATCTCGCGTGCGGTGGAGGGCAATCTTTGATCTCGCGCGCGATGGATGATAATTGCAGATCTCTCGCGGTGGAGGGTAGTCGTAGTTCTCGTGCGTGGTGGAGGGCGGTCGCAAATCTTGCACGTGGTGGAGGAATCAACAACACATAGTTGTTTCTTGGCCAGTAGAGGGCGCGAGAACTGCGCGGTGGGGGGGCGGTTGCATGTGGGGTTTACTGCGGGTTGACAGGCCAACCCGTCCAGCCCCGTCGTAAGCCCACACAGGCCGCGGGTTATGCGGGGTGGGCTTTAATGGGTTAGCGTGTCAAATAAGAGAACCTGCCCTGCGTTATTTCTTGCAGGTTGCAGGCCTGCCTGCGTGACCCGCCCCATTTTGCCAGCCCTAGTGGTAGGTGGTGGAATGATAGGTAAGGTATTACCTTAGGAGAGATAATGCTAACTGCATAAGAGGACGTCTACGAAACCTGTTATAGCATTCTACATCATTAGACGATAAAAGCTTGTCTATCTATTTGTATAGTCAGGTAGATTAGAAAAATTATTATCCTCAATGTTAATATGATACACAAAATGATCTGGACAGGATGTTTCATAGTGTTTAGGGCCTCTTGATCCTTAAGTCGATTTCTAAACTTTATAACTAGAAGCTGATGATTTATGTCTAAATAATAATTAAGATTCAACTCTAATGAAAGTGGTTGCTATGTAAATGACAAATGAAAACATAAAAATATAGATAGGTGTGTCAATAGTTATGTAATCTCCTTTTTGAGAAATGATCTATAGCTAGAAGATATCTAGGTGAGGGTCTATACCTATAAGTGAAATGAAAATTAGAGATATGGCAGAATTAATCTTAACACATCACAATCACAATTCTTAGGCTTTGTTTGGATTAGAGAGTGTGAGAGAGTGGAAAGTTGAGAGTGTGGGGGAGTGGAAGTGTGAAGAAAGTGTGAAGAAAATTGAGGTTGTTTGGATTGAGGTATGTTAGAGTGGATGTGTGAGGAAAACTTATTGAAATGAGTGAATGATGTGATAATTGTAGGAATATTATAAATTATTTTGAATAATAAAAGTTGTAAGATTACAAATTTACCCTTATATATAAAAGTAGAATAACTAATAATTAATTATTATTATTTGTATATTTTAGTTAATTAAAATAATTTAAAGTATCATTTATAAATAAAAAAAATATATAAAAATGAAAGAAATAATGAATTATAATTTAAAATTTAAGTATAATTTTATTATTTAACATTTTATTGATTTATTTTTTTTTACTTAATTTATTTACATACTTTTAATATTGTTTATGCTTCTTTAAATTATGTTATGCTATACAAATATAAATATATAAAATTATTTTTAATAATGATTTCCCTTATTATCAATAAAAAAATGAATATATTTAAAAAAAAATAGATATTTAGAACATAACATAAATATTAACTAGTTGTCAAAATATATAATATAAAGTTATTACATTTGATTCGAAAAGAGATAAAAGACATGTTAATTTGTTTGTAATTTTGAAATTATGTAAAAATAAAGAACATAATAATGTTAATTAGAAAAATAAAAAATATCTCCACTAATAAAATTTTAATCCTTGTTAGAATTTAAATATTTAAATAAATTTTGGATTCTCATTAATAAATTAAAATCTAGATTATTATTATAAATATATAAATATATTTTTAGGTATATAAGTATTTTTATGTT
>Ga0123342_1010350_pt1 | contig 10742 bp, 7 predicted proteins | sample Turbeawhitnodule_FD_89960 | JGI IMG/M metagenome (GOLD analysis project Ga0123342, IMG submission 89960) | Root nodule microbial communities of legume samples collected from Mexico - Turtle bean Mexico white nodule | ecosystem: Host-associated > Plants > Roots > Nodule | place: Mexico: Nepantla... | reverse complement strand
CAAACATTATGCACTATTATTGGTGATATAATACAGAACAAAATAGTATTGAAATGGGTTTGTTTTGCATAACTGGCATGTCCTCCCAGTGTTGGCAATCAGAAAACCTCATTACTCATCACCTAGTTTGCCTCCTTTGCTGCCACATTGCCTTTGATTTCACAATAAAAAAAATGGTGTTGTTTCAGCTCCAAGGATATCCATTATCTGGCTTGTCACAATGGTAAGGAGCTAGAATTGCCAAAATAAATGGTTTTTTGTGGATGAGATCCGGATCTCGTGGGATATGACAACAATTAGAGTTGCATATAATTTTGATTACAGATTTTCAGAACAAAATGATGGGTTATTTGCGTGCACGAGTGGCTTGTAACCCTTTTGTCTTCCTTGCTGATTTCACCAACTCTTTCACTATGTTTTAAACCAGTAATGTCCCTCACATTGCTTTATATGTTTTTCTTGAGAAATCATATGGTACATATAAAAGGACATGTACCTTACTGCCCCATTATCAAGGGGTTGGTGTGTATATTTTTTGAGTGCTCAGGAGAAAAAAAATATTATGGAAACATCTCTGATTTCCAAATCTCAAAATCAAAGGTGATGCAGGATTAATGGTTTTGTGTGAATAACAGATTTTGTGCATGCACACATCATTTTGGTCTATTAAAAACTTAAATTTTCCAATTGCATGCTAAAGACTTAACTTTACTGTGTTTGTTTCCAATTAATGTTAACACATGTACTTATTTCAACTTTTTTCTTTCTCAATGTCCAAATTATTGTTTAAGTTATACATATTATCACGCTAGCATTCAAGTTGACACTCGAGCAATAGTAAGCAGAATATGAATTTTCATTAACATATCACCTAATAATCTATTTTTAGTACACAATCTATGTTTAAATCACATCCCAAATTTATTAATTTCGTCACCTACTATGACAATATAACACTATGATAATAAAACATAATTTTTAACAAGTTAAATGCATTTATTGATGATTGTACTGGTATGGGCGAGATCGAGACACGTGTCATCCTTACCGAGACACATGCCATTTTGACCGAGGCATATGTGGGACTGGCCGAGACCTCGGGAACTTGGCCGAAACGTTAGGAATCGTCACGGTCGGCCGACCCATATTACCGTTAACGCTCAAACCAATGTTAGTGAAGCTAACCCGTCATTAAGGATTAGGTAGTGCAACCTAAGTGAGATCCACTTCGCTAATCAGGCCTAATAAGGTAAGTCCAATAAAATAATATAAATAGCACACATCTCAAGGAGAAAGGTACGTCATTTATTACTGTGCACCTACCCGAATACTGATCACCTGCTTTGCTGACTTGAGCGTCGGAGTGCCTTCGCAGGTACCCCATTCGGTGTTCACCCGAGACCAAGTGCCGAAGGAGGAGCACGAGGATGAGAAGAATCTCAGTTCATCAGCCAACAACCTGCCCGACCGAAGGAAGGAGAGGAAGACTTCAATAGTTTTATAGGTCTCATCTCCCTAGCAGGAACAATAATCACTTCTTAACACGAATATTACCTGAAGTTAATGTGTATATCTAACAATTCTTCCTTTATATACTTTGTGTCTATTTAACGATTCTTCCTTTATATACTTTGAGAAATTCAATTCAGCTCTTATTTAGTTTCAATTATCAAACTCTACACCAAAAACCCCTCTTTACAAACACCCAAAAAAGAAAGAAAAAGGATAAAATCCTAGTTAAAAATTTACTTAAATCAATAATTAGTTGGTTAAATTTGATCATCATCTTGCTATCTTCTAAGAAATATAATCTAAAATCACAACCATGTTGATATTATTTTTTATTCATATAAAGAGTTAAAGAAACTAAAATTTAAAAAAATTGAATTAAAATTTAATAAAATAAAAAATAACTTCTATACTTTATTTATACTGTACCTTATATTCATTTGAAATTTATTTTTACTAAAGCATCGGTTATTATCCTTATACTCTAACTAATTTTGATAACAAAATAATTCAACTATTGTAATAATGAACCATGGTAGCATTTGCTTGCTACTAAAGCCTCCATAACCTACTTTTTAAGGTACTATTTGAAAGGAGAAACAATGATTTATTTGTATACTTTATTTTTTAATTTGTAGTTTGAAAATATATTTTTATTTCATTTACAGATTTGAAAATATAATTTTATTTACATTTTTTTTATTTCAAATATTAAGTTGTATATGATGAATAAATCGTTTTTATTATTATATTCAGCAAATTTTAAAATAATAAAATAAAAATTAAGCATTTTATGTGTTTGAATAAAAATAAATAATTAAAGCTAAAAAAAATGTTTTCCAAACAAAAATACTCTAGTAAATCTCTATTTTTATTAATTTGACTTTGACCAAATAATTTAATATATTTTTAGTTTAATTACCTTTTTGTCTCTCATTATCAATAGTCAATTTGATAATTTAATTTATCTACTAACTTTAGTTCAAGAATAATTCACAATATTTTATTTTTAATGATTATTTGAATTTTTTTTATCATTTTTAATTATTATTTATACATATTACTTATAGCAGAGCGGGTGGTACTCAAAGCCAAATCTCTTGAATGATCACAAATTCAAAAGTTTTAACCATTAATGCAGTCAAGTTTTGTTGTCATGTTTTGATTATTATTATAATTATTAGTATGATTATCAATATTAATATAATTAATAACATAAAAATTATTAATATTATTCATATATTTAATATTATTTATATTATTAATTTCATTATTATTATTATTCAAATTAATAATATTATTAATTATTATAATAATATTATTCATCATACTAATATTATTAATATTATTGTTAATATTATTAATATTCATAATATTAATGTTATTAAAATTATAAATGTTATTAATATTATTAAATATTATTTATATTATTATATATTGTTCATATTATTAAATATTAATAAAATTATTAAATATTATTAATATTATTAAATATTATTGATACTATTAAATACTAGAGGGAACACAACCACTAACGTACCTCCATATTTTTTATTTTTGTCATTTATATATAATTATATTTAATATTAAAATTGAATAAACGATATCATTATTCACACTTATATTATCAATATAAATTTACAGTTCATTTTAATAAATACGAATACATGTAAGAAGACACATAAATTTTATCAAAACATAGCTAACATATAGTAGTAATACATGGTAAATTTACCGATTATTCAATTTAGTTTTATTTTAATTAAATATAAATTTTAATCAAATTAAATAATTTTACAATGCAGATTGTCACCAATAAAAAAAAAACATAGTATGGAACATTAATAACATAGTATGAAACACTAATAACATTTTTGTTACCTGCATTTTTTATTGATTGATGCAAATATCAAATAGATGTAATCTCATTTATGAAGTAATATTTGTCATATTAATATTGTTGTTTCTCCTTTTTCTATAAGTTCTTCTTCCTGTATTCATTTCTCCTCTCTATTTCAAACATTTAGTCTTCAGTCTTCAAATTTGTGTTTGTCGTTCTAGTGTTGATATTTTATCACTTATATTTTTCATTTTGTTATATAATCTATTAAAATGTGGAAAATTAATAAACACTAAAAAAAATATTTAAAAATTATAAAAATTAAATATTTATATTTACTTTTAATTAGACAATTTTAAAATTCCAAATATTTTTTTTAAATAAGATTATATAATTTTTTTAATACTAGTTTTTGATAAAATTACAGTAAAGAAAACTAAGTTAGTAAATAATAAGATAAATATAGAAGAGTATTGATATATTAATTTCAAGTAAAATTGATATTTGTTAACAATATTAATTTTCTCTACAAAGTAACTTATCTAATATTTCTTTATCATAAAATTTAAGAAAATAAAAAAGAAAACACCCAAAATATGAAATGGATCGATTTTAAATGCAAATGATAACATTATCTACTTTTGTCTATAAAAACACTCACATATTACAACACAATAAAAATTGAAAATTTATAACTATTAATAAAAGATGCAAAAACATACTATCAATTTATTCCTAATCTTTATTCCTCTCTCCAATTATTTTTTCTTTTTTTTCTTATTAATTTTTTTTTGTAATATATCAATTTTCCACAAAATAAGATGTTGTTACAAAATTTTACATTAGTTAATTATCATCAAAACAATCCACTACTGATGTTATCAATTTTCTTACAATCTTTATTTATCTTCACAATAGTTTTTTATTCCAAAATATATTTTTATGAAATTATTTTGATTGTACGATTGTAAAATAAGTATTTAATTTAATTTAATTTTTTACATCTTATAACTAATGTTATATATATATATATATATATATATATATATTATAATGTATTATATTTTTAAGATGTATTCTAAAGTTAATTTTCGTGTTTATAGTTTATTTTTGACTTTTAAAGTATAAGAAGACTAAAATAAAAATAAAACATATTATGTATATCATAACAATAAATGTACATTATTTTATTTGAATTTTTTTTCCTCTTTAAATCCCACTGTACATCCATATAACAACCATAATTACATTCTTTTTCAAAAGTTTTGTTTATTCTAGCAGTTATTGTTAAAATCATGTAGTATGAAAAAAATTCTAAAAAATTTTGTACGTAAAAGATCAAACTTATAATTTTTTTTATGTTTCATTGTTACTTATAATAAAATCACTGTGATTGAATTTTAAATAAGAATGAAATTTGAAAAAATGCCAGTAACACCCTTCTAAAAACACTTTTTTTTAGTGGTTTAAATTTATTTAAAACTACAAATTCAAAATAGAAAATAATTAAATAAAATTTTGAGTTTCATATTTTTTTTTTAATTTTTAATATTTTATTAATTATGGATAAAAATATATATCTTGGTAATAGTTAAAATTTATTTAAAACTACAAACTCAATTGAAAAAATAATTAAATAGAATATCAGTTTCATATTTTTTTTAATAATTTTTAATATTTGATCAATTATCGGAATTAAACCAATATTTTTCATTAGTTCTATGCACAACCAATAATATATGACAATTATTACAACACATGTGACACCATTAAACAATAAACAAAAAATTCATCCTCAATTGTTCAATCAACTTTAATCATTGAAAATATTATATAGAAAAAAAGAAAAAGCAATTAAATCAACTTTCCTTTTCTTCGCCTAGGACCCGTATAGAGATTCATTTAAATTATTCCTATCTTTCGCACCAAATCAAGGTTACACACCGCTCTTAACAATGTTAAGAAAAAAATTATTTATATATTTATTATTGAATATAATAAAAAGTATTATTTTAACCTCAAATTATTGATAATATCATTTTTTTTAATTTTTATCTTTTGTAAAAAAAATATTTAATAAATATTTGGATGCGTATTAGTGTGAATATGAATATTTTCATTATGTATTGGAATGAAGATGAGAAACAAATATATACGAGTTTTAAGGAAATCATATTCTTTTAACCCTTTGTATGCATTTCCATTTTTTTTTTTCTAATTGAGTTGGTTAAAATTAAACTTTCTCTCCCCAAATTATTAAATTAATTGCATATAACTGTATACAATAACTACGTATAATTTGATAATTATTATTTTTTTAATAAGACATTTTTTACTTATTTGTTATGTTGTTTCAAAATGTATGCAATTATAATTTATTTAAATATTTATTATTGAATATAATAAAAAGTATTATTCTAACATCAAATTATTGATAATATCATGTTTTTTTATTAAATTTTTATCTTTTGTGAAAAAATATTTAATAAATATTTGGATGCGTACAAATGTAAGTATGAATGTTTTTATTATTGTATTGGAAGGAAGATGAGACACAAATATATAAAGTTTTAAGGAAATCATATTCTTTTAACCCTTTATATAAAGTTTTAAGGAAATCATATTCTTTTAACCCTTTATATGCATTTCATTTTTTTCTAATTGAGTTGGTTAAAATTACTATTTTTAATTAAGAAAAGTTTCTCTTTAAAACAACTTCTTCCCGCACAATATAATTAATAGTTTATATTTATTATTCTGAATTTTCAAATTTAAAATAAGAATAATTTTGAAAATTTCAAAAAATGATAAGATGCCAAACTAAAATTGATATGGTCCAAAATGATAAGATGCCATTTTTTTTCCCAAACAGAATGACATTTGAAACAACTCACACCACTAATAAGGCCATATTATATCAGTGCCAATTTACATTAATGTTGAAAGTATATGTAAAAAACCTTAGAATTGATGTCAGGAACTACAAGCAAACTGTAGTGAAGCTAGATACAATTGTATAATGAAAAAAAAAAGATTTTTTTATAATTTAATCTGGAAAATAAATTAAAACCACCCTATTTGATTCAAAATTTGAATAAATCACTAAACTTTTCATGACTTCCACAACTTAAATGATACACATGATTAATTCTAACATGGAGTTTAATTTTCCAAACTAATAGGATAATAATATGAAATAGTAATACTGATTACAACAACTATAAATCCTTATTTCACTGCTTATAATATCCAAATTGATTAAAGGAGGACAATGATAAAGGAAAATGATGTTTAAGAAGTCTAGAACTGTATACGATGAATTTAAAAATAAATATACATAATAAAAGATAAATTTATAATTAAATAATATAAAAAAATATTGAAATAATAATTTTAAATATTGTAATGTGGTTAAATAAAAAATGTGGATTGTGAGAATAATCTTTTCTAAAAAGTTTTGGAAAAAATTTTGGCGGCTATGAATGACTCGGTTGTGTCAACGTGAGTTTTCCTCCTTTTTGAACCAAGAGGAAAACCTCCTCATAAATAAAATCATATATGTTATATAATAAATAGAATTTGGGTTTCATCCCGTGGATGTGGGTGAAACTGTATACAGATATATTACTATAGTGCCTGTTGTCCCACCATATAATATATTGTCAGTATTATCGTGAAATTCTATCATTATTAAATTAATTGCATATAATTGCGTACAATATCGTACAATAGTTGCATACAATAATTGCGTATAATTTGATAATTATTATTTTCTTAATAAGACACTTTTGATTTATTTGCTATGTTGTTTCAAAATTTATGCAATTATAATTTATTTATATATTTATTATTGAATATAATAAAAAGTATTTAACATCAAATTATTGATAATATCATTTTTTTTTTATCTTTTGTAAAAAAAATATTTAATAAATATTCGTATGCGTACAAATGTGAGTATGAATATTTTCATTATTGTATTGGAATGAAGATCAAATACAAATATATATAAGTTTAATCAAGTTTTGTGTAGGTTTCAAAGACTGATCTTAACAAAGATTCTAAACAGCTTAAACTAAACTCAAACCCAGAAAGCAGCACAACTTCAAGCTTCATGTGGATTTGATACATCAAAGCTCTCATCTTCAACAATCTTCCCCTATTTGATGGAGACAAATTCTTGGGATGCTTTTAAGAAAGTTATTTTTTTAGAATATGTTGAATCCTGCTTTCATTGAGCAAACACAGGATAATCTAATCCAAAACAGATAAGCACCAGAAACTAGTTCTCACTAGGTGATTTCCAGAAGGAACATCAGCCAAATCAGATGAGAAACCAACACACATACACAGGTGCAAAACAGATAAACAATCGGTTATTTCGCAAGAATAACTAGTTGAAATTTTGTAAACCAGAAATAACATTTTAACATACTTCAAAATTAAACCAGTTAAAGCAGTTTATAACAACAATGTTCTAAGCAGTAATAAATACATTTATTAAGAACATTACAAAACCAACACAAACCAATACTTCTCCCCCTATTTGTCTCATCAAATAGACAAATGGTAGAAAAAAAAAACATAAGGAAAAAGAAAATTGAAAGCAATGAACTAGAATGAAGGACTATCCTCTCTTTCAAATTGTAGTTCCAAAATCTGTCTTTGGACTTATTCATTTTGCTCATCCAGTGTTGAAAATCGTGTATCCATGTTGCTAAATCTTGATTCACACATGTCATAGAGGTTCCTTTGATTGTCAGCAAAGGTGTCCATACGATTAATCATCAACCTTTCAAAAGGTGACATTGTAGTCATCCTTTCTCCCATGTTGGTGTCATTTTGATCATCCTCTTGAACTGTAGCAACTAGTTCATCTTGCATTGCTGCCTCCTCAGGTTCATCTTCATTTGTACCACTTGGGCTAGCTTGGTCACCATCCTTGCTTACCCATCTTCCACCAATTTTAGTAAATCCCATCTTACTTAAGGATCCACTATTGATCTCACTAGAGGGCTTGATTACCTCAGCTAGCTCTCCTTCTATATTTACTTCAAAATAATGAAGAAAATTAGAGATCAAAATAGCATAGGGATAATGAAAATTACATAACCTCATGGATTTTTACATGTGTTCTTTGATTGTGTGAATCCAGTTAATCTTCACTTTGTTCATGATACAGTAGATCAACAGGAGATCTTCTTCAGAGAGTGATGGAAGAGGCCCAAGCGCAAGCCCACCAAATAGTAGATTTCAGCCAACAAGTAGAGTCATGACCAAGAAGATTCAAGAAGATTGGAATGCTGCTACTGATGGCAGGGAAACCTTCCTATACATGTTGAAAATGCCACAAACTCTAGTGTAGATTAGAATTTAATTTCTTGTTAAAATTAGCATAGGAAATTTATTTGTATTTTTTGTTAAAATGAAGTTTGGTACCTAAATACCAACCTAGATTAAATTAGGGTTTCTAAAACTCCTAATTTAACCTAGGTCGATCCTAGACAAGCCCATTAGGAAATGCACGTTCCAAGAAAGGAAGCATGCTTTCCATGTGCTTCATTTAGGCGCCAACTTCAAAGCTAGGATAGTTTGAATTTCCCTCCTTTTCATTTGATTCAAACTGGCCCTCCTTTGCTATATAATGAGTGGCTTGGTTCATGTAATTGGAAGATTAATCATATGAGTGAATTGATGCCCGATTTGAGCCAATCACACTCTTGTCTCCTACTCTCCCTAGGATAGACGTTTGATCTTCATTCTTCACCCTCCAAGTGATTAGGCCTCACCTATCACTCACCATACATCTCATGCACCTTCAAGGATACCACACATCTTAGGAGATCCTTGCAGGCCTCTTTCATAAGCTTCTGTCACCATCCATTCAAGTTTCGTCACACATGAAGGCACTTCTTCCATCATTTGGTATAATGAGCTATGGTCTTCAAGAGATAAGTGCCTTATCTTGATTTTAATTTTGTGTTCTTATTAATTCCGATTTGTTTATCATATTCCTTACATGTCTTGTTGTTTTAATTTCGTTTTTGGTTCATGTTGATGTTTGAACAATTTTAATCGGTGCATTTGGCTCAAATTGTTCTTAAGTTTCCATTTACAAACAGTTTTTAGGTTCCTAATTGTGGTGTTGTTATGTTTTTGCTTTGTTTGAGTCTTTATTGCAATTTTAATTGGTTCATATGGTGTTGATTTGAGTCATTTTAATTTTGGAATCCAATTGTGTTTTGTTAAGTCATGTGTTTCCAAGAATTGTCATCAAATCCTATTAGTACTTTTCTTGATTGATTTGGTTTCTTGATTTGATTTTGAACCCAATTTATAATCTGAATTGTTTGATCCTTTGGTACATTTTTCTTTTAGATTTGAATTCATGCTTGACTGATAGATCCACACAAGTTCTTACATATCACTTCCATTGTTTTTTTTGAAGTTTCTTAAAACTGTTTTTAATTCCAGAATTAGGCTTCCTCTGTTTTTGATTTTGTGCTGACTGTTTTAGCTTATGAAATTAAAAATTCATTGGTGAAAAATTATGAAATTTTGGATCTGAATAGTTTGAAGTGTTAAAAAAAAGTGAATCAAAATTCAAAATAGAAAAAAAAAATGATAAATCAAATTCAAAAAGTGTGCATTCTGGCGCAAACAAAAGCGGTGATTTGGCAACAAATTTGAAAACTTTATCACAATTAATTGGTGTATTGTTTTGGTGTGATTCTAGCGCCAAAAATTTTGCTAAGATCTTGAACTGTTTGTGATTTAAATTTCAAATTCAAATTCAAAATATACAGCTCATCATAAATGTTTTAAGTCACGCATTTTGTGCCTCAAAATTCTAATAGTACTGTTTTGGTTTTATTAATCAATTCTAGTGCCATTCTTTAGGTTCAATTTGTGTGACACCTTTTGTTGAGTGCCTTATTTGTTGATTCTCATATTCATTCAATACTCTTTCAAATTGTGTCATATAATTACTTCCTTTGTTGTTGTCCAATTCCAAATTGATTTGTTTCTTTGCTTTGAAATTTGTTGACCTCTTTGATTGGTGAATTTTTTTTTCAAAAGTGGTGCTAGATTAAGTTGGAGCTAACCTTTGTCACTTAGTAGGTGCTGTTTTGAAGATCTAAATTGAATATTTTTGGGAGGTTGAACAAGAGTGCAACAGCAAGTGAGTTTACAAAAATACACAGAGAGTGGGTGTCAATAACAAGAGCAACAACAAAAAGGAGTGCCAACAAGAAAAAGAAGAACATAGAATAGGATTTCTAATTTTTGTCAATTCAATTTGTCATTGTATTTCATTGAGTTGTAATTGCATTAAACTTGATTAATTAGTGGAATAATTACGCATTAGACGGTGAGTGTGTCTTCAATGGTT